>OLRJ01000090.1_pt1 | contig 90894 bp, 101 predicted proteins | sample 1672741 | NCBI WGS metagenome assembly OLRJ01 (sample SAMEA3136719, study PRJEB25190) | human gut metagenome | biome: human gut; feature: human-associated habitat; material: faeces | place: Austria | collected 2013 | reverse complement strand
GATACGTTAGTCCGGAATTTACGCCTATGGAGAGTACAAGAACTTGTGAGTAGATAGATATTTATATCATCAAAAGCATACTCGTTGAAGTAGGAATGAAACATAGAAGTTTGTAACTTTTTATAAGTTTTCAGTAACGGCTGATTCATATGAAGATGGTAGTATTAGTAGAAAACAGTTCCAGATGCAGACTTTGTGCAGAACATGGACTGTCGGTTTATATCGAATATGAGGGAAAGACGTACCTTCTGGATACTGGCGCAACAGCACTCTTTGCAGAAAATGCAAAGGAGCTGGGGATTGATCTTTCGAAAGTAGATACGGCGTTTTTATCCCATGCACATTATGACCACAGTGGCGGTTTTGAGGAGTTTTTTAAGGAGAATGACAAAGCAGCGGTCTATATGCAGGAGACGTCTGCTGAGAACTGCTTTTACCGGACAGAAGGAAAAGATAAATATATTGGAATTCCGCAGCATCTTCTGGAAAATTATAAAGAGCGGTTCCGTCCGTTAAATGCAGTCTGTGAAGTTGAAAAAGGCGTCTGGGTCGTACCGCATTTTACCGGCGGTCTGGATGAGATGGGACGCAGGGCGCACATGTACCGGAAAATCGGTGAAGAGTTTATTGCAGATGATTTTGCACATGAGCAGAGTGTGGTTTTTGAGACGGGAAAAGGACTGGTGATATTTAATAGCTGTTCCCATGGGGGAATTGTCAATATTGTGCGAGAAGTGCAGATGGCACTCGGCGGGCAAAAGGTCTATGCGGTTGTCGGTGGATTCCATATGATGAAGTTCTCGGGCATGGATACACTTGCCATACCAGAGGAAGAGGTTGTGGAAACTGCGCAGGAATTGAAAGGGCTTGGCGTAGAGGAAATCTATACCGGTCACTGTACCGGAAATATTGCATTCGGGATTCTGAAAAAAGAACTTGGCGAAATGGTACATGCACTTGGAACAGGGGAAACGGTGGTATTTTAAATGAAGGAAGCCCCAGGATTTATCACGGGTAATGAGTTGATAGATCCTGGGACTTTTGTCTTGTTACATTGCTTCTTTTATGAGTATGACTTTAGGTTCGGTCATTGCATAAGCATCCAGAACTTCATCCAGCTCGTCTGCCTTGATCAGATTTTCTTCCAGAACCAGCTTATAGTGAGGGTGATAAAACAGAAGTTGAATTCTGAAAATAATTGTTAAATATGGCTATTGAATGGAATTGTGTATATAATAACTAAAAAACATTGCCGTTGACTAACCAATATGAAAGCGAGTATACTGTAGTAAAGTCAAAGGAGAAAAAAAGAAGGTGTAAAAATGCAGGCATTATCAACAGCTGTTCCGGGAAAATGGTACACGATCAAATGGATGTTCGGAGTACCGGAGGTGCTGGAAAAATTAAAGGAATTCAAAATCAAAGAGGGCAGCGAAATCCATGTGATCCAGAATGATGCCAGTGGTATGATGATTATAGCATCTGACCAGAAGCGGTTCGCTATCAGCCAGGATGCCGCCGCGAGAATTCAAGTATAACAAAGAAATGAAAAATCGATCTTACAATCACAGGAAAAGTAGGATCGATTTTTTTGTATATCCGGATCATGGAGGAGCCAGTCTGTTCGATTTTATAAAGTTTTCACAGAATAATGGATTGTTTTCAGCTGCGATTGAAGATATAATACTTTTATGTAACAAAATAGAAGCGTGAAAGAGGGAAAACAAATGTTAGAAATTATTTGTCTTATATGGCTTTGGCGTGTGAATGGAAAGCACGCGATAGAAAGAGGACAGAATCCAAAAAAATATCGTGCATTGACACTGGGATTGTGGTTTGGCCTTGAATTTACCGGTACTTTTGTCGGAGCCTGGCTGATGCAGCTTTTGAATGCAGGTGATAATGCATTTTACGGGGCATATTTTTTTGGAATTATCGGAGCTGCAATTGGCGGTTTCACTTCTTACTGGGTTGCAAAAAAAGCACCGATGGGAAATTACAGACCAGAAGACCAGCCAAATGGATGGAATAATCAGTCAGGTGGATGGAATCAGAGCCAGAATGGCTGGGATAATCAGCAAAATGGATGGAACCAGAATCAGAACAGCTGGGATAATCAGCAAAATGGATGGAACCAGAATCAGAACGGCTGGAATAATCAGCAAAATGGATGGAACCGGAATCAGAACGGCTGGGATAATCAACAGAATGTCTGGGGACAGACACAGCAGGAACCGGATTGCCTTTTTGCTCCGGCAACGATCCGTATTATCGAAGAAGAGGGCGGTTATAACGGCGGACAGGATGCATTTTTCTTAAATGGCAGACCCATCTGTTCTCTGCAGCCGGGCAGTGAATATACCTTTACAACTTACGCAAAGAAGAATGTGCTTACGATTGGCAGACCGACACCGGAACCGTCAGATGAGACAACGGTATTAAAGTTTATTGCCGGAGAAAAAGGTCAGATCGAAATTCATGCATGTGCGGGAAGAATGCTCCCGGGAAAATTCAGTAATTATACAGCATAGGAATATTATGTGGTTCTGAAGCATACACTGTCAACAAAACGGTATATGCGGCAATATGAGACAGAGATCCGAACAAGAAGACGGGACACGAAGGTATCGCATGGCAGATGCAGCAAATTTGCCGAAGGATGTGGTGCTGGGTGTCCCGATTCTGACTCTTACAGGGCATTATGAAGTGAATATAGAGAATTACCGTGGAATTCTGGAATATACCGAACAGCTGATCCGTATAAATGTACGTAGCGGGCAGATTCGCATCACAGGGAAATCACTTGAGATCAACTACTATACAACAACCGATATGAAGATTACCGGAAAGGTAGAGAAAATTGAGTATTCTTAGGAAGGGATGACGAAGATGCTGCGATATATTCTGAATAATCTTGCCGGATACCTGCGCATCAGAGTCGAAGGATATTCACCGGAACGTTTTTTAAATCTTTGCTGTTATCATGGGATTTTTCTCTGGAATCTGAGACCGGCAAAAGGGGCATATGAGATGAATATCCGCGTCCGGGATTTCCGCAGACTGCGACCAATGGTCAGGAAGAGCAGGGCAAAGGTACGGATCATCCAGAAAAGAGGAGCCCCGTTTTTTATACATAAATACCGTGGACGGAAGCTTTTTTTTACAGGATCGGTCATCGCAATCTGTCTGATCTTTCTGCTTTCTTCTTTTATATGGAGGATTCAGATTGATGGAAACCTTGCAAGGACAGATGAGGTTTTGCTTTCTTTTCTGACGGAAAAAGGAATTGCCTGTGGAATGGCAAAAAAGAATGTAGACTGTGACCGGATTGAAAAAGATATTCGTATGGAATACGACGATATTATCTGGGTTTCAGCCTATGTTCATGGGAGTTGTCTGAAGATTAAAGTCAGGGAGAATCCTGACCGGAAGGAGCTGCAGACAGAAGCTGAGGCGGAAGCGCCGATGGATATTGTGGCAGAAGCGGACGGGATCATTCAGAAGATCATTACACGAAAAGGGAATCCGCTTGTCCGGGAAGGCAGTGAGGTAAAAAAAGGAGAGATCCTTGTGAGTGGAAGTGTGGAAGTAAAGAATGATTCAGATGAGGTGACAGGATACCAGTACCGGGTATCGGATGCAGACATAATAGCACAGACAACGGTTGCGTATACAGATATTCTTGACAGGATGCATCCGGTATGGAAAGATACCGGCAAGAAGAGCTGGAGGTTCTGGATAGAAACACCGGGAAGGCTGTATCTTTTTGGAAGGCGGGAATTACCTTACCCGGAATATAATGCGCTGACCTGCAGATATATCCTGTATTTGGAGAGACATTTTCCATTTCCGGTCTCGGTAAGAGTTGAACGGAGCAAAGAGAGCAGAAAAGAGGAGATTTCTTATACAGACAGGGAAGCAAGAGAAATTCTGTCCTATAATTTTGAGAAGTTTTGCGCCCGATTAGAGAAAAAAGGGGTTCAAATTTCAGAGAATGATGTTAAAATATACAGGGAGACGAACCGGTATTCGGCAAAGGGGAAACTGGTTTTATCCGGACCGTTCGGAATTGTACAAAAAGGAACGGTACATGAACTGCCGAAGGCAGATGCAGAAAATATACAGCAGGAAGGAAACTGATTTATGGGAATTCTTGAGACCATGATAGACATACCGGCTGAACATGAAAAAAATGTGTTTGGCCAGTTCGATATATTTGCAAAAAAAATTGAGAGAGCTTTACATGTTACACTGATCGCGCGAAATGGAAAGGTGAAAGTCCTTGGAGAGGAAAAGAATGTAGAGAGGGCGCAGCAGGTATTGTCGCAGCTTACCGAGCTTTCCAGGCGCGGAAACACGATCCAGGAGCAGAATGTAGACTATGCCCTGTCCCTTACGATGGAAGACAGCGCGGAAGATATTCTGACAATTGATAAAGACCTGATCTGTCATACACTTCAGGGAAAGCCAATCAAACCAAAGACGCTCGGACAGAAGAAATATGTGGATGCGATCCGGGAAAAGATGATTACCTTTGGCCTTGGCCCTGCCGGAACCGGTAAAACTTATCTGGCGATGGCAATGGCAATCACGGCGTTCAAACGCAATGAAGTGGGGCGTATCATTCTGACACGTCCGGCAATTGAAGCAGGAGAAAAGCTTGGCTTTTTGCCGGGAGATTTGCAGAGCAAGATCGATCCATATTTAAGACCACTTTATGATGCACTCTATCAGATCATGGGAGCAGAAAGCTTTATCAAGAATTCAGAAAAAGGGCTGATCGAGGTTGCGCCTCTTGCCTATATGCGAGGCAGAACCCTTGACAACGCTTTTATTATTCTGGATGAGGCGCAGAATACCACACCGGCGCAGATGAAGATGTTCCTGACACGTATTGGTTTTGGATCCAAAGTCGTGATCACCGGAGACTCTACACAGAAAGACCTTCCGGCAGGACAGACATCCGGACTTGATGTGGCAGTGAGTGTAGTCAAGAATCTGGAAGATATTTCGATTTGCCGTCTGACCAGCCGGGATGTTGTCAGACATCCGCTGGTACAGCGAATTGTTAAAGCGTACGAGGAATACGAGCAAAAGCAGGAACAGAAAAAATCCCACACTAGAGACAGAAAGAAACGAGGAACAAGATGAGACTATTTTTAGAGGATGAGGGAGCATTGGATTTAAAGCTGCCTTATGAAGAACTGGCGACAAAAGTTGCAGATGCAGTCCTGGATTATGAGAAGTGCCCATACGAGGCGCAGGTAGAACTTCTTCTTACGATGAATGAGGAGATCCGACAGATGAACCTGGAATTTCGCGGAATCGACCGTGCAACCGATGTCCTGTCATTTCCGATGACGGAATTCCCGTCACCGGCTGATTATGCATATCTGGATACAGATGACAGTTCATTTGATCCGGAGACCGGAGAACTGATGCTCGGCAATATTGTGATTTCCAAAGAGCGCGCAAAGGAGCAGGCAGAAGAATATGGTCATTCGGTAGAACGTGAATTTGCTTTCCTTATTGCGCACAGTATGTTGCACTTGTTAGGTTATGACCATATGGAAGATGAAGAACGGCTCGTGATGGAAAAGAAACAGCGGGAAGTTCTGGAGATGCTGGGAATTACAAGATAGATAAAAGTATGAGGTTTTAACGTATGGGTAAAAAGAAAAAATCAAAAGGCGGCAGTTTTCTGATGCAGGGAAGCATCCTTGCGGCAGCCGGTATTATCACAAAGATCATCGGGGCAGTATACCGGATCCCGATGCTCAATATTATGGGGCTTAAAGGACAGGGCTATTATGATATGGCATTTCAGGTGTATTCTATTGCTCTGATCATTTCGTCTTACAGTCTGCCGGTTGCGGTATCAAAGCTGGTGTCTCTCAAAATGGCGGCAGGAGAGCGGAAAAATGCATTCAGGGTATTGAAGGCATCACTGATCATAGCTACGCTATCTGGTGTCACGATCATGGTGATCGTATTTTTTGGAGCAGAGGCGATCGCAGAATATCTGATGGGAGCCAAAATGAGCTGCTATTCTTTGAAGGTGCTTGCTCCCGGACTTCTGATCTGTGCGATTATGGCAGTTTTTCGTGGCTATTTCCAGGGGATGGGAACGATGATCCCGACTGCAATTTCGCAGATCATTGAACAGCTTCTCAATGCGATTGTCAGCGTTGTAGGTGCAGCCGTTCTTCTGGAAAATGGAAAACAGATGGCTAAGGTGCAGGGGAATAACCTTTTGGGACCAGCCTATTCCGCAGCAGGAGGTACACTTGGTACAGTAGCCGGTGCGCTGATCGGTCTGCTGTTCTTACTGTTCTGCTATGTGGCATTCCGCAAGCCGATGATGCGGCAGATGAAGCGGGATACCTCGAAAGAACTGGATGATTACCGTGCGATTTTCAAGATCCTGATTCTGACGATCGCACCGATCATTTTAAGTACAACAATTTATAACAGTGCAAATGTTATTGACAGTGCAATGTTCAATAAGATCATGGGTGCACAGGGAACTAGTGAGGCGGTCTGTGCAGAGCTTCTTGGTAAATTAGGACAGTATTATACCCTGTTTAACGTACCGCTTGCCGTTGCGAGTGCATTGGGATCATCTGTGATCCCGGGGCTTGTAAGCGCGGCAGAGAATCATGACAGAAGACTGTTACATAACCGGATTTATACAGTTATCCGTTACACGATGCTGATCGCGATTCCAAGCGCATTTGGATTCTTTGCACTTGGTCAGCCTATCATGGATTTCCTGTGGCCGAATGTAGATAATGTAACACAGGGAATTATGCTGAAGATCGGAGCAATTTCTCTGGTATTTTATTCACTTTCAACCGTTACGAATACAGTGCTTCAGGGTCTGGACCGTATGATGGAACCGGTAAAAAATGCAATGGTATCCCTGATACTACATATTGTATCTCTGTTTATTATGCTTGTTATGTTCAAATGGGGCATTTATGCACTGATTGGAAGTAAGATTGTGTTCTCTTTATGCATGTGTATCATGAATGCACATGATATCCGTGAAGCATGTGGATATCTTCAGGAGAGCCGTAAGACTTTTGTTATTCCGTCTATCGCCGGAGCTGTTATGGCAATTTTGGCATGGGCAGTGCATTTCGTACTTGACACCTTCATCGGAGGAAGAATCGCAACCCTGATCGCCCTCATCGTGGCAGTAGCGGTATACGCAGTCGTTCTCCTTAAAATGGGTGGTATGTCCGAAAAAGAACTCCTCAGTCTCCCAAAAGGTCACCAAATTGTAATAGTCTGCAAAAAATGCCATTTATTAAAAGAACGCAGATATTACTAAGCTGTGGAGGATTTGGTATCACAACCTAAAAATCCCCCCATAATGAATAAAATCCTCCAAGCAGACCAATACTTGTAGAAAAAGGAGTGTTCCTTATGGAAACAAGATATCATATTGGTCTTTTAACGGGGACTCTTCTGATTCTTGCGATCTTATCTTATGCATATTATGCAGATTATAATTACAGGAAAGAAATTGCAAGGACAGAACAGACGGAGCAGCAGGAAACAGAACAGACAGTCAGCACTCAGGGTGGCGCACACAAAGAAGAGGTGTATTATCTGAAAAACCGCAACGGATATGTGATTGTTTATCTGGACGACCAGACAAGTATTTATGAATATACGAATATCCGTGTCGAAGAGCTTCCGGAAGAACTGCAGAATGAGATCCGGGAGGGAAAGCGGTTAGAGGGAAAAGACAAGCTTTATGGGTTCCTGGAAAATTATTCCAGCTGATTAAAAAGATAACATATTATATAGGAAAACAAAGAAGGGACAAAAGAAAAATGGAGACAGCAAAAATTGAACGCATTAATGAATTATATAGAAAATCAAAAGCAGAAGGACTGACAGAGGAAGAGAAAAAAGAACAGCAGATTCTCAGACGGGAATATGTAGATGCATTCAAAAGAAATCTTCGTGGACAGCTTAATAACATTTCAATCAAGGAGAAGGATGGATCCATTACAAATCTGGGCGAGAAATATGGACAGAAAAAAGGAAATTAGGGCAAAAATTCTGAAAATGAGACAGGCACTTCCAAAAGAAGAGGTTCGGGAGAAGAGCCTGCGGATCATGAGACGCATTGAAGAGACAGAGACATTTAAAAATGCAGATAACCTTCTTGCGTATATTGATTTTCGTGGAGAGGTGGCAACCGGAACACTGATCGAGAAGGCATGGGAGCTTGGAAAAAAGGTCTATGTGCCACGGGTAGCGGGAAAAGAGATGGAGTTTTATCAGATACATTCTTTTGAGGATCTGGAAAAGGGGGCTTATGGCATCCTGGAGCCGAAAAAAGAATGCCCTGTTTATGAAGCCGGAGAAGGGCAGACTACACTGGCAATCCTGCCGGGAAGTGTTTTTGATGAAAAAAAGAACCGTGTCGGTTATGGCGGTGGATTTTATGATCGTTATTTTGAAAAACGGAAAGATATCTGCCGGATCGCAGCTGCTTATGAAATGCAGATTGTAGAAGAAATTGAGACCGAAGAATTTGATCTTCCGGCAGATTATGTTACAACGGAAGAGAGGTTCTGGTAGAAATTCCGAAAGTGTATCATAGAGAGTTTTGATTGAAAACAGGAATGGGAGCAAACATACAGGAACATTTGAAGAAAATCAATGGATGGTATGTTTGGCTCCCATTTTCAGGTTCATATAGTAAGGCTTATTCAGGATAAACCAGCTGTTTTTCTGTAATATTTTCCAGAACCTCAGTCAGATATCTTTTTGCCATATAATTTGCCATCGGAAGGTTCATGTCCAGATAGTTTCCGCAGTCTTTTGCAGCAGCTCCCGGTACGTCCCCATTGAAGTCTGCGATAAAAGCAAACATTTCTTTCATCAGTGGAACGATATCTTTTGATTCATAATCACCTACAAGAAGAAGGTAGAAGCCGGTACGGCATCCCATTGGTCCAAAGTAAAGTGTTTTTGATGCGTAGTCCCTGTGGTTACGAAGGAAGGTTGCACCAAGATGTTCGATGGTGTGAACCTCTGCAGTATTCATAACCGGTTCTTCATTCGGATTGGTCATGCGGATATCAAAGGTTGTAATGACCTGTTCGCCGGCAAAATCCTTACGTGAGACGTAAAGCCCAGGAACAAGTTTCAAATGGTCTATTGTGAAACTGGTAATTTTCTCCATAATCAAGTATCTCCTTTTTTGTACTACGTTTATTATAAGATACCAGGGTAAAAAGGTCAGAAAGCCGATGCAAGCTTGCTTGCAAGAGGTTTTTTGACATCTTGACCCGCCAAAAACATGAGTAAGTAGCCATTTTTCAAAGAAAAATGAGCGGATTACGAATGTTTTTGAGGATTGCGAGAGTGCAAAGCACGTAGCAATCTGGTATCAAAGGGGTCAAAATACCTTTTGACCCCAACATCATTATAACTGTCATAAAGTTTAATAACAAGCCTTTTGGTGGAAGAAAGGTGAAAAATGTGCTATAATCGTTACTGTTAACTCCCGTGCCAATCGCTATGCTGACTGGCACGGAGGATGCGTGTGTTTTTAATGATAGCAGGAGGAAACTAAGAGATGAAAATATATATGATCCGTCATGGAGAGACGGACTGGAATAAAAAAAGAAAATTACAGGGACAGGTGGATATTCCGCTGAATGAATTTGGAAAACTACTTGCAAAAGAGACGGCTCCGGCACTCGCAGATGTTCCATTTGCGGTCTGTTACACAAGCCCGCTGAAAAGGGCGGCAGAGACGGCACGGCTCGTCCTGGGGGACAGGGAGGTTCCGATTGTTCCGGATAAGCGGATCCAGGAGATGAGCTTTGGAGAATTTGAGGGACTTTGTTGCAGAGAAGAGGGATGGAATATTCCGGATCCGGGATTTCGCAACTTTTTTAATGCACCGGAAGTGTACCAGCCGCCAAAAGGAGGGGAATCCTTTGAAGAAGTGCGTGCACGTCTGAATAATTTTCTGGAAGAGCTTTATCAGAAAGAAGATCTTCAGGATAAAAATGTACTTTTATCCACACATGGTGCAGCACTTTGCGGGATTCTGAGCCTGATGAAAGGTCTGCCGATTTCCGGGTACTGGCAGCAGGGGGTACATAAGAACTGTGCGGTATCAATTGCGGAAGTAAAAGATGGAAAAATAGAAATTTTACAGGAAAATGTGACTTATTATCAAGAGTCAGTGCAGGACTGGTAGAAAGTTATTTGATGTCCTAAAGGCTTTCTGATAAATTGCTTAATAAAAAAACTCCCATCCGGAGAAATGTGAGCTAATTATAACTCATTTCTTCTCCGGATGGGAGCTTTTTGATGTTAGATAAAATTCATTGGTATATTTAGACAGATAAGGAGCTATTTTTCAATCGCTTTACACGAATTCCGGACAACCAGCTTACACGGCAGTTTGATCTTAAGTGCAGGTCCCGGATGCTCCCTCAGGAGATGCTGCAGAATAGAAGCTCCGTACATTCCCATATGATAAGCTGGCGCACTGACCGTTGTCAGCGGTGGAGCAGAAAACTGTGCCATATTGATATCATCAAAGCCTACGATGGAAATATCCTCCGGAACACGGATCCCGTGTTCGGTAAAGGCTTTGATCGCACCAAAAGCGATCGGATCGCTTGCTGCAAAGATCGCCGTCGGCAGCTTGCCGCCGTTGATCAGATTGCATGCCATCTCATAACCGGAAGAAATCTGGAATACACCCTCCTGGATATAAGGCTCATAAATCAAATCGTGTGCATCACAGTAATCAATAAAGACTTTTTTTCGGTAATCCGGATAGAGATGATTTTCGCCGATATATTCTTTTCCGGTAAAGAAACCAATCTCCCGGTGCCCGATCCCAGTCAGATAATCCAGAGCTTCTGTAACTGCTTCGCCGAAATCCGGAATGATCGTGGAAATCCGGTCATCGTTTACCGGCATATCTAGGAACAGGATGCACGAATTCATCTCATACAGATAAGAAATTTCCTCCTGACTGAATTTGCCGATACAGATCAGACAGTCTACATCCTTCAGAACGTCCATGTAATTGATGTCGCTTTTGTAGGTACGCACGATCTGGATATTGTGTGAGAGGCAGTAATCTTCAATTCCCTGACGGATCAGAAGATAATAATTATCCTCCAGTTCCTGCTGGGAAGAGAACCACTGAATGATCCCAAGGGTAAAAAGTGATTTGACAGAAGGACGTCCGCGCTTTACATAATGCAGCTCTCTTGCAGTATCCAGTACTTTCTGTCGGGTTTCCGGTGAGACATTGAGCGTCTCATCATTATTCAGTATACGTGAAACTGCTGCGGCAGAAACACCGGCAGCAGAAGCAATATCTTTGATTGTTGCCATAAGCGGCCCCCTTGTTAAAAAATTTCTGATTCTTCTATTATAACAGAGGAGTAAAAAAATGGAAAGTGAAAGAATTATGTAGAACTGTACAAAAATTCACTAGTAAATTTATCAAAATATTTAGTAAATATATATTGCAAATTTACTAAATATATTTTATAATGCAATTATCAAAGCAGAATCGAAAATGTATTTGGAGGAAATGAAGATGAAACAGCTTACAAAACTTATGGAAGAAATGAAACAAGGCGTGTACCGTGATACATTAAAAGATATTTATATTGATGAAAGTGTGATTGCACATCAGGAAGAACGCTATGTAAAAGCGATGGCAGAGTATCAGAAATTGTATGGGGACAGAGAAGTAGAAGTATACAGCGCACCGGGACGAAGTGAAGTTGGTGGAAATCATACAGATCATCAGCACGGAATGGTGCTTGCAACCTCTATTAATCTGGATGCGATCGCAATTGTAAATAAAAATGAAGATATGACCGTCCGTGTGGTATCTGAAGGATATGATATGATCGTTATCGATGCGAATGATGTAGAAAAGGTTGACAAAGAAGAAGGGACATCTATCGGACTGATCCGTGGCGTACTTGCAGGACTGAAAGAACGCGGATACAAGATTGGTGGATTCAATGCTTATGTGACAAGTGATGTGCTGATCGGAGCAGGACTTTCTTCGTCTGCTGCATTTGAAACAATCATTGGAACCATTGTTTCCGGACTTTACAACGATATGCAGATCAGCATGGTAGAGATTGCACAGATTGGTCAGTATTCTGAAAATGTTTACTTTGGAAAGCCAAGTGGTCTGATGGACCAGACAGCCTGCGCGGTTGGTGGACTGATCCACATTGATTTCAAAGATCCAAAGGCTCCGGTTGTAGAAAAAGTAGATGTAGATTTTGAAAATCATGCATGCAGTCTGTGCATCGTAGATACCAAAGGTTCTCATCAGGATCTGACACCGGATTATGCACAGATTCCGGCGGATATGAAAGCTATTGCAACATATTTTGGAAAAGAAGTTCTCCGTGACGTAGATGAAAAAGAATTTTTTGCAGCGATCCCGGCACTCCGCGAGAAGCTTGGAGACCGTCCAGTGCTTCGGGCTATGCATTTCTTCGGTGATAATGCGAGAGTTGCAGCACAGGTTGCATCCCTTCGCGAAGGAAGATTTGAAGATTTCCTTAATATGATCAAAGCATCCGGAGATTCCTCTTTCAAATATCTTCAGAATGTATATACTAACCGTGACGTGCAGAACCAGGCAGTATCCATTGCCCTTGCAGTCAGCGAAAATGTACTCGGAAACCATGGAGTATGCCGTGTGCATGGAGGCGGATTTGCCGGAACCATTCAGGCATTTGTGAAGAATGATTTTGTAGAAGAGTACAGAAAAGCATTGGATGCAGTATTTGGAGAAGGATCCTGCCACGTATTAAAGGTTCGTAAATATGGCGGAATGAAAGTAATCGCGTAAACGAAAATATGCTAGCTGTCAAGGTTAGACATAAATACAGATTTTAGTTTGCTATCTGAATAAATAAAGGATTCGGTGTAAAAATGTGCCGCATTGAAAATGGATGGATATAAGACGAGCAAAAAGATTTGGAGGAAGAAAAATGATCGATCAGGCAATTACAGAACTGGTACAGTATGGATTAGATACGGGGCTTGTAGCACCGGAAGATAAAATATTTGTTACCAATCAGATTTTAGAGGCACTTGGTCTGGAGTCTTACGAGGAGACACCAGGAAGCAGGGGTGCAGAGGAGCTGGAACAGATTCTGAAGGAGATTACAGATTATGCAGTGGAAAAAGAACTGATTGCAGATTCAATCGTGTACCGGGATCTGTTTGATACAAAAATCATGGGAAAACTGGTCCCGCTGCCGAGCATGGTAAGCCATAAATTCTATGAACTGTATCAGGAAGGACCGAAAAAGGCGACCGATTATTTTTACAAGCTTAGTCAGGACAGCGATTATATCCGCAGATACCGGATTAAAAAGGATCAGAAATGGATCACAGAGACACCATATGGGGAGATGGAGATCACCATCAATCTGTCCAAACCGGAAAAAGATCCGAAAGCGATCGCGGCAGCAAAAAATGCTACACAGAGTGGTTATCCGAAATGCCAGCTGTGTAAGGAAAATGAAGGCTACGCCGGTCGCGTCAATCATCCGGCAAGACAGAATCACCGGATCATTCCGGTCAGGATCGATGGAAAAGACTGGGGATTCCAGTATTCACCGTATGTATATTACAATGAACACTGCATCGTTTTCAACGGAGAGCATGTGCCGATGAAAATTGAGCGTGCAACCTTTGCAAAGCTGTTGGATTTTGTCAGCCAGTTTCCACACTATTTTGTTGGTTCCAATGCAGATCTTCCAATCGTAGGAGGATCGATCCTAAGCCATGATCATTTCCAGGGTGGAAATCATGAATTTGCAATGGCAAAAGCTCCGGTTATTAAAGAATATGTGATTCCGGGGTATGAAGATGTGCGCGCCGGAATGGTAAAATGGCCAATGTCTGTTATCCGTCTGCAGTGCAAAGACAAAGAACGTCTGATCAGCGCAGCTGACCATATTTTAATGTGTTGGAGATCTTATACAGACGAAGCAGCATTTATCTTTGCCGAGACGAACGGAGAACCGCACAACACGATCACTCCGATCGCCAGAATCAGGGATGGGTATTTTGAGCTGGATCTTGTTCTCAGAAATAATATTACGACAGAAGAACACCCGCTTGGCGTTTACCATCCGCATGCAAAATTACATCACATCAAGAAAGAGAATATTGGTCTGATCGAGGTGATGGGACTTGCAGTGCTGCCGTCAAGACTGAAAAGTGAGATGGAACAGCTTGCAGATGCAATCCTTGAAGGAAAGGACATCCGCAGCAATGAAGTGCTTGAAAAGCATGCAGACTGGGTAGAAGAATTCCTTCCAAAATATACAGACATTACGAAAGAAAATATCATGGACATTCTCCATGAGGAAATCGGACAGGTGTTTAACCAGGTGCTGGAAGATGCCGGTGTTTATAAGCAGACAGAAGAAGGCAGGGCAGCATTTGAGCGGTTTGTTGGAAGCCTGTAGTATAGAGCAAAAAAAGAATATAAAAGGATAAAAAAGGACTAAAACTCGGGTGTCGGACCGAACTTCAATTGTTCGGGGAAACTACCTGAGTTTTAGTCCTGATTTATTATACATCAGCACAAATGTACCGACAAGATAAATTTTTAGTCATCCTGTTCTTCTGTATTCAGATCCAGGATTGCCTGCCTTTTCGCGGCAGTTGCGTCTGCTCCACTCGACTTGAGAAGAGATTTGCACCGGAAATGACCGATGCGGGCAGGATTTCTCATAGGATGTTTTAAAAATTCCAATATATTTTGATTTCTTGTTTAGAAGTACCATCAGAACTTGAACATATGACGATATGGTCGATGAAAGTCTCCACCATACTTCTCGTGAGTTCTTTCGGACGCGAATAGGATTCGAGCACACCTGCTTTTTCTCTTAAGATTTCCTGCGAGCGAAGAATTTTATTGTAATTCTCAGTGCAAAGATCCACTTTACGTTCTGCCAATTCCTTTCCAGCTGACAGCTCTCTGGATAGGAATTGATAATCTGAATTTGAGATACTTCCTGATGCTTTGTCTAAATATAGACATTTGAGACCGGTCTCGTATTCAACAAGTTTCTTTTTGTGTTGGGCAAGTTCTGCTTTTAAGCGTTTTATTTCAATGCCTATAGTACTTTCTTCATCCATTATTTCTGAAAATAAGGAGCCATCCTTGTATTTGGCCGCGAGGATATCCAATTGGTCGAGAATGGTTTTTTCCATCAAGGCGTTGGAGACCGCATGTACAGGACAAGGATTGATTTCAGGGTGCCTTCTGACGCATATTACGTAATTGTAGTACGTACCAGATTTTCTTTTTGACCTTCCGGTTCTCATCAATTTGTTGCAATGGCCACAATAAACTTTTCGGGAAAAGAGGCCTATTTCCTCCGATCGTGTAAAAGAACGCGCTCCGACAGCGAGTAGTGCCTGGGTTTGATTCCAAGTTTCCAGCGATATAATCGCTTCATGTGTTCCGATGACACGAATCCAATCTTCTTTTGGCAACGTTCGAAGTTTTTTTGTTTTATAAGATTCGGATGCTTGTCGGCCTTGAACCATATTGCCGATATACATTTCCTCTTTAAGGATTCGCGAAATAGAGCAGGAATCCCACTCACCTGCCATGAAGGCATTTTTATATTTATCACCCTGTTGGATTTTGTATAGTCCCGGCGGCGGGATTTGTTCCGAATTTAAGATGCGGGCGATGTCTGCTCTACTGTTTCCTTCAAGGTACATCTTGAAAATTCGTTCCACCACGGCGGCGGCAACTGGATCGGGAATGATATGTCCTTTTTGGTTCGGGTCTTTCATGTAACCATATCTGACCCAGGCACCGATATGGTGCCCTTTTCTGCGAAGGTCATCAAGGGAACTCTTGATGTTTTCAGACATATCTTCGAGATACCATTCATTTACAAGTCCGTTGATCTGCCTGGCTTTTTTGTTGCCTTTAACCGATGTATCCGCTCCGTCGACCATGCCGACGAACCGGATACCCCAAATAGGGAAGAGGCCGTGGATGTATTTTTCCACGAGCTCCATTTCACGGGTGAATCGTGCTTGCGTCTTGCATAGGATGATACCGAATTTACCTTCCCGTGCGTCCGTAATCAACCTGTTGAACTCTGGGCGAGATCTGTCTGCACCGGCATAGTCGTCATCGTTATAGATGTCATAGACAGTCCATCCATGTTTCGATGCGAATTCAAGAAGCATTGATTTTTGATTTTGGATCGAGAGACTGTCGTCGGTTTCATGAACCTTGTCATGGTCTTCTTCGGAAAGCCGTACATAGATTGCAGCTATCCGATCTCTGTTGTCTTGTGTTTTCATAAGTGTTCCACCTTCCTGATGGAACGACCGTCATAAGTATTATAGTACTACTATGTGGTATTGTCATATTTAGTTTGGAGCCGCGGACTAAAATTTCCAAGTTATGTCGATCGCTTGCGTTCCTGATTTTGGATCGCGTTTATGTACATAGACTGATTCTATAAGCATCGAAACCTTAGTCTTATCTAGGTGGTTAAAGTCGGCGGCTTTAAGAACTGTTTCCATTCTTATGGATTCAGCTGCTATCGATTCATTCAGATGGAGTAATTCGCTCGAAGCACGTTTCGATTTCAATCTGAGCTTGTCTACGTCGTTTCTGATTCTGCTTAATGCAGAATTAAAATCGTCAATAGACATACCATCTGTAGCGCGTTTGAGATATAGATCGCGGCTTCTCTGCTCGTAGGCCGTGATTTCCTTCTCAATGAGCTCGACAGCGGTTTTCAGCCTGTTTTTCTCCTGAATAAGATCGGCGGACTGCGCGTCCTGACATATGCCTATTTGGACGCGATCATCGGAGTACCTATCGGCAAGATTCTTCAACTCATGGAGAATTGCGCTTTCAAGATGCTTCTCGGATATGAATGCACCTTTGCAGTGCGAAGGGCTTTTTTTTCTGGTCGGGCAGAAAAGGGTACGTTCGTATCCCGTTTTACGTAAAGTTTTTCCTTTTGTAAGAATTTTTCCACAGCTTGCACAACGGACTTCCTTACCGAAAATGCCTGGGGGAAAGTTCTTTTTTTGCTCGTGAAGATTGTGAGCTCCGGCTTCCTTCCTTGCTTTAAGTTCTCTACGCAATAACTCATCGTCAATGATTGCCGGATGGTGGCCCACTGTGCGAACCCATTGGTCTTTTGGAATATTTTTCTTGCTGTGAAATTGGCCTTCAGGTGTGAGTTGTCGTCCTTGGCACAATGTGCCCAGGTATGTTTTACAAAGAATGATATTGAACTTTCTAAGCGAGGCATCTCGTATCAATCTATTGAATTCGGGACGGTCCCGTGCAACTCCGGAAAGATTATCGTCGCAGTAAATATCGAAAATTTGCCATCCGTTGATTTCGGCAAAATCGGTAAGCATCGATTTTTGGTTTTGGATACTTCTACTGAGATTATCTATTTTGTTTTCGTCGAGATCTTCCTTCGATAGACGACAGTAGATTGCGACGGCCTGTGGTGTTTCAATTTGCATTTGTCCATCCTCCTTTGGGACGATGGAATGTCGTCTGTTTGCAGTTCAGTATTATCATACTATCGTCTTACAGTATTGTCGATTTGGGTTATCTGTCCTGTTTCTGAATAAGCAAGCGATTCTCTTTGGATGATTTTCGCTATACAAATGTTGAACCTCTTCTTGATTTCTTCCTCCGTTTTCCCCTTGAAGATATTTGTGCAGATGACGGTTGTTCCATTCTTCATTGTTTGATCTCCTTTTTTCTTTTCTCAGACATTTACGCGTCGTTGTCTAAAAGTGCAAATCTTCATTTTGATACTACCGTACGCTAGTACTCCTAAAAGATGCCGGGCTCAATCGGCGCCGGCCTTTTTGGAAAAAGGAAAGTTCCCTCTGGGATCGGGAACTGGGCCTATCCGAGGCATTGGCATTCTATGCCGCTCCTGCGCTTGACCATCAAGGGTGCCTACGCATCTTTCTGCAACTTTTTCCTCCGCATGCTCCGTAAAAACTGGCAGAAAGACTTCGCTCTTGATTCGCGCCCTCGCTCCACTACGTTGCATACGCCACTGCGATCTCGATGCCCTCCAGGGCTATATCGCCATCGAGTGTGCCAGGTCTCACCGTGCCGGGATGACCCCGCACTTCATGACACCACGTCGAAAGTCTGACAGTCTGTGCTGCAAAATGAAGCCGGAAGGTGGTCTTGAGAAGGCATATATCAAGATCGACTGTCTTGACCAGTGGAACGGTCGCGAGGCGATAAGCTTCAACTCTGATGGTTTCATCGGTTTCTGTGGATGGGCCGATACGCAGAACAGCCAACCGTTCCTCAATGCTTTTCGACGTTGGCTGACTGAATACATGTTAGAGCGTTCGCGCTGATTTCAAGTGCCTTATTATGGTGTCGTAGTATTGCGGTACAATAGATTGCAACGATAAATAAAAGTCTGGCTGATAGGAGTGGCTATGGGCAAAAGGAAAGTAACCGATAAAGACATCCGTTCGATTGAGTTTGCAATTGATAGCGTGTTTCCCGGTGCATCGGGAGAGGCTGCTAAGCAAGCTTTCCATGTTTTGATTGAACGGGCCGAAGAGACCGGGAAGCTCCAAAACGATTTGAACTCTCTGCGCCACGAGTTCAATACGCTTAAAGGCGAATATAAAAAGGTTTCCCATCGCTACAGTAAGTTCCGTAAGCTCTGCCACGCGATGGCACGTAAGGAGATTGTCGATGCGGACGGAGAGCCCATCTTGTTCGGCGACATTCTGTATGGTGAGGATGGACGTGCATGGACTGTTCTCGGACCGAGTAGCAAACGTTGGCTATTTGTCAGCGGGATGAATGTCGCTGGCGAACCGGTCAAACAACTTGTCATGACGAAATGGTTGACTCGTACACCTTGTAAGGCAGAAGAGAAGTAGTGCGATCTCAAACTGATAGGTCTAAAGAGTCGTCTTTTTCGGGCGACTCTTTTTTAAGTCAGACAACCGGTGGGCTGTAGACTGGTTAAAGGGGAAGGTCAACTAAATGGCAAAGCTAATCGTCGGTCAAAATGACCTAGCGACAGTCAATCCGGATTTAGCAGCGGAGTGGCATCCGACGAAGAACAACTGCCTTCTACCGACGCAGGTGACTGCCGGATCCAACCGAAAGGTCTGGTGGAAAGGAACATGCGGGCATGAGTGGGAGGCGGTAATCGGAAATAGGAGCAGGGGAATTGGATGTCCCCATTGTTCAAAGAGACATGTCGTCGAAGGCGTTAACGACCTCGTCACGGTGAATCCAAGTCTGGCCGCCGAATGGCATCCCACGAAGAACGGTAGGCTTCGCCCGATGCAGATTGCCGGAAAGTCCAATAAGAAGGCGTGGTGGCTGGGAAAGTGCGGGCATGAGTGGGAGGCTGCCATATATTCAAGGGCGGCAGGGAAAGGCTGTCCCTATTGCTATGGCAAAAAGGAAAGGTAGTGCAAAATGGAAAAAGTGGCGATCGGTACCAATGATCTCGGGATGCATATTGTCATCAGGCCTATTTCAAAAGATCTTCTCTCGAAAGACGAAATCGTTGGGATGGAAACCGGAAAGATCAACTCCCTCTTGACGGCGCGTAGGCCGATAACTCTCGTTGATGCTATATCCGCGCTCCCTCCGTTGCTGCCGTCATCGGCTGACCCCATAACTGGCAGGCGGCTATACAGTGTCAATGAAATAATGTCCGGTTCATGTGGTATACACTTTGGATCGCCTGTCCCTGAATTGCTCAGATATGAGACCGAGTTGAGCGCGAACACGGTCTTAGAATCGAGCATAGCTTCAGCACGAAGTGCAGCCAAGCGAATCCCATGCAATGGTCAATGGCTCACGGACGTACTCGGTAACGCGGATCCAGATTCTACTATGGTCGCGGTGGAGACTCTTGCCGATTGGAGCATGGCGCGTTCTGTCATCTTCTTGGTTGCCAAGCTGCTCAGTTTTCTTGCTGCCGGTTCCGATGCACCGATGGAGGACACGGGTTTCGCTCGCTGCTATGTTGAGTGTCTTGATAAAACTCTCTGGTGTATTCCATTTGCATTTAATCCTTTTTTTCATCGGGGAAAAGAGGCTGCAGATTGCTAACGGATAAGTTGACGGATTATCGTTCCTATCAGCAGCTAGCCGGCATTTTGACTCGTCGGGAAAAGATCGGTGATTTTGGAACCGAAGATATCTATGCCGAAGTATTCGGATCCACCTCTTATGAAGAGAGCGGAGCGACCTTTATCCTTACATCGTCTGTTTCTTCCAAGAAATATGCAGGTCTATTCGATGGGTGGAACGACAAAGCAGAAAGGAACTATTTGCTTTGTACGCAAGTTGGCTGTTCTGAGCGAGGTGATGCGGAAAATATCATAAATGCGCTGATCGGCTCAGTCTCAAACCTTGCTGTTTCAGACGGCCAGACAGACCTGGGGTGGAAAACCGACACGTCTGCATGGTTTTCCAGTCGTCCGGTGCCAAGCTTGAAACGTAATTCCCTGTTCGCAGAATTGCTATATCGGATTGTCTACAGGGACTCTCTGAGAATCGGTATTTGTCGGAATTGTGGGGCACCGTTCCTTCAAAGTGGAATCGGATCCTTGAACGATGTCTGCTCGCAAGCGTGCCGAATGGCTCAACGCCGTAGAAAAGGATTGGCTTGACACTCCCCATAGTTGATAATCAAGAGACGGCAATCGATCCGGTTCGATTTTTCAACTACTGGGACTGCTCGAGCCACATCTCGAACGGCTACGCCGAGTGCGCGAACAGACTCATAAACGATATGGACATGAAGGGACAGGGCTACTCTTCCGAGACACTTTAAAGAAGGCAAAACCTCGACCGGATCATCGCGAGCGACTGGCTCACAATCGGCCCGCGCGTCGATGCTCCGGGTCCGCTCTTTGTGATCGATCCCGACCACGAGGGCGAGGATGTAGACGATTTCATCGACTCGAGGTCGGGATCGAAGATAGACGCGAAAACGGGTGAGATTTTCTAATGGAGAGTGTGTTCAATGACCATGTGTTTCCTAAATACATGAGCCAACAGGTCATGAAATCTCAGATGGATGGCTTCAGCGACCCTACTTTGAGGGATTTCTCGCTGTTGGACTCGTCTGCTTTGATGAAGGACGAGCTTAAAGCCGATAAGTTCGATGATGAGTTCATACGATCCTTCCTCAATGCCGCAAAGGAGCTTGCGGCTGCCGGGAGGAGAGCAATCGACAAGCCTGGTATGTATTTGATACCGGTGTATTCCTACACGATTCCGGTAATGTTCCTCACAAGGCACTGTATTGAGCTCGCAATTAAAAATCACGGCACTCCTGATAGCGCTCCTGACGCTCCTATCGGTATCTTTGTCCATGTTCTCGAGAAGGAATCTGTCTTCCATCTCTTCTGAAACCGAACGTGTCAGAGCTGAGCGAATTCCGTCGGGAAGAGCAGTGCTCCATGGGCTATCGATTGCGGAACGCAGTTGCTCCAGAATGTATCGGTCCTTGATTTCCGCGATGTTGCCTTTGGTGAGCTCGAATAGGACGAATGCCTTGGCTCCATTTTCCCTGTCGACGATGATTTCCCTCAAACACTTGCCTCCTTCCCTGTTTTGTAAGATTCTACCACTCATTCTCATCCGACCATTACGTTTCTCTCCATGTTTTTGCTGAACTGTATTTTGGCAAACGCTTGCGGATTTCGTCAAAGCCGCGACATCTGTCCATCTTTACGACCGGACCCTGTTAGTTCCATGTGAGCGGTCCCCGTCGCTCGCGGGTTTCCTAGCCCACCGAGGTCCGGAAACGCAAGGGCTGCCCTACGGCGCATCGTTTCACTTGTCCCTTGTCGTTTCAGTCCCATCGTGGTCTTGAACGGATACCGGCGACGGGAAATCGCCAGCACATTGAAAACTGAACAGGGTTCGGAAGCGCCGACGGAAGAGCGGATGTTGAGGGCCGAACCTGCAAGGGCACCAAAGAAAACAGTAGGTTGAAAAACAAGGAGGAAAACCAAATGGAAGAAAGAAGAGAAATGAATGGACAGAGAATGATGACCAGGGAGGAACTGGAGATGAGATTGCCGGCACTGAATCATATCGCGGAACAGAGGGATGCCAAATTCAGGCTTCGCTACGCTGAGAAGACGCTAAATAATGGTATCGAGCGTGGGTACACCTTGGATGCCGGAACAAGGGTGTCTGTAAACGTTTACCAGAACGAGCGCTGGGCGCAGATGCCGGACGAGGAGCTTTTCGATACCCTAAACGATCTTGATGGAAGATACTGTGTGACGGAAGACCAGGAGACGATCGGGGAGAGGCTGAACGCCTTTTTCAAGAGCGGCGAACTGTTCGAGAAAATCTATCCAGTTGTCGTATCCGAAAACAATATGGAAAGCTTTGCGAAGGCCGGTATCACATTCGATCGATATCTCGACATGCTGATTACATATCGCGTCGAACTGATGCAGATGAATGATGGAATCGGAACGATTCGACTTCAGGACAGCCATCTTGAGACTTTCGGAATTTCCCGTCAGAAAATCCGAAAGGCTGCTTTTGCAAACCTTGAAGGGATTGTCGATTTCATGACGCTGCGTGATGACGCGTCCGGCTTCAAGATGATTGCGGTGGCCAGGAAAGACAAGCAGTTCGGTGGGGCCGCGGCGATGTTGCTCCCGTCGGTTCGCAGGAGACTTGCAGAGATATTCGGGACCGACAGCCTCGTCTTCCTTCCATCGAGCATTTCAGAAGTCATTGCTGTACCGCAGACAGCCGGTGAACCGGAAATGCTTCTCGCAATGGTCCATGAAATCAATGAGACGGAAGTCGCGCCGGAGGAACGCCTCACGGACAGTATCTATCCGATGCGCCTCGCAGACGGCGAGTACCGCCTTTCAGGTATCCGCCCTCGATAAAGGGGCGGAGCCCCTTCGGGGCATTCGGGTGACATCTGATTCGCGTTGCTCGAATGTCTCGAATCAAGTCGAGTGCTCGAGATTGAATCGTCGTGCCGTTAATGGTATTATTGTATTAGTATATCGAAAGGGGAAATCGTGAAGATGGCTGAATACACATTGATGAACAAGAACCATCCCGTTGTTTCTTTCAGATATGACCGCGATATTCACGCAGTGGTGAAGATTGTTGATGTTCATGATCTCAGATATGCACCCGTGGCTCTCGCTGATTCAAAAGGTATCGTGACCAGGCGTGCGCTCAACGACTGGTGGCGGCGGCGTGCGATTCCGGCGTCCCGACATCAGATTCAGCAACTTCTCGATTCTTTGAATCTCAATAGCACGTTGGAGCTGGCGGAGGAGAATTTTGGACTTTCGCTGTCTGATCGTTACTGGATCAACGACAGTAAGAATCCTTTGAAATGGGAGGATGTCAATTTCTTCGACAATGACTTTACAGACGATCTTGGAATGTTGACTCTTGGACAGAAATCGTCCGGCAATCCGAACCTGATGTCGCCGAACTCGACGCTTGGCGGCGATCTCAATAAAAAATGGAAGATCGTCAATGGCAGGCGAATCCTCGTGAAAGGCGGGACTGGGTCGACACGACAGGAGGTTCTGAACGAAGTTGTGGCGACGGCGCTGTATAACCGCCTGCTAAGCAGAAACGATTACGTTCCTTACTTCCTATTTGAGGAGAATGGCCGAATCTATTCCGCATGTGAGAACATGCTCGGACAGGATGAGGAGCTAGTCACCGCATATGACGTACTTTCAACACGAAAGAAACCTGATTCTATAAGCGACTATGACTTTCTGGTGGACACCTACAAGAGCCTTGGCCTCAAAAATGTAGAGGAAGGTCTGGCAAAAATGTTCACCTGTGATTATATCCTTGCCAATCAAGACCGGCACTGGCGTAACTTCGGGGTAATCCGAAATGTTGAAACACTTGAATTTACAAGGCTTGCGCCGATTTTCGATAATGGGACAAGCCTTTGGTGTCACGCCTACAACATTCTCGCTGAAGATAGCTATATCGCGAAACCGTTTGGACCGAAAGGTATGGCTCCGGACAAGCAGCTCAGCCTTTTCAGAGATTACAGTTGGTTCGATAGGGACAAGCTTGTCGGTTTCCCTCTTGAGGCAAAGGAGATCTTGTCCCATGGGAACGATGGTATCCAGGCTCGACTTGATGTTATCGAAAGTCGCATCGAGCGAAACATCGGCGGTGTTCAACGGCATATTGAGAAGCTGGCAGTCGGGCAAAAGGAGCCATTGCATGTCAAGCGAGACAAGGTTTTGCAGATACCGCGGATGAATGACTCAGTTTCAAGAACTGAAAGAGAACGGTAATGAAAGGGGCTTTTTGCCCCTTTTTTAGCGTTCGTCGCACCTCCCTGTTTCAAGCGACTATAGGAAGTATCGGGAAGGATCTCATCGAAATGTACCGAAAGCCATCGTAAATGTAGTCGGCTGTATCAATACGCTTTTTTGATGCTATAGTACTATTGCACAAAGCATTACAGGAGGAATTGAATATGGGAAGGATGTGGCGCGGTGGGTATCGCCGCTTCCATCCGATAGGAGATCGGATGGGAAATGAAATGGTCGATGTGTTCGATGTGGGACAGCCGATATTCGACCTTGATATGGAATACGGGATATACAAGGTCCCTGCTAAAGAAGTTATACCGTACAGGATCTATCCGGTGCTGTCGCCGGCCTGGAAGGCTGACGGCTATGACGAGCTGGGGATCATCTACGATCGCTATCTCGATCTGCTTGTCACCTACGTCGTCGAGGGTGAATCCGAAACGGACGGCTACGCGGCCGCAATCGTGACGTATGACAATCTCGATACATTCGGCTTGCCGAGAGGGAAGCGTGCGAAAATGCATCCCGCAACCTCAAATCGGACATACGGATCGGCTTCACCGGCACAACGGGACAGCTCACTATGTTGGAGATCGGTAGGCTGAGCGGGGGAGTGGGAGGCGCCTCGGCGCTGCTCTTACCGTCGGTATGGGAGAGTGCCACCAAATTACTCGGCACGGAGAAGATCATATTCTTCGCATTGAGTAACTGCGAGCTCATGGCGGTAGTTGCGGAAGAGCGGATAATTCATGCCTTGAAATCCGGTCTCTTCGATGCGGCAAGGGAATCAGTCCCAGTTGAAGAGTATTTTCCGAAGAGCATTTACGGGCCCGTGTCGGATAAATCGGGCTATAGTCTGCATCGGTTTTGAAAGGCGCGATATACCTCGAACACTCGAACATACGGTTGCTTTCCGGCTGCTATAGTGCTATAATACTAGCATATTGCATTAACGGAAGGAGGATACGTATGGAGGAAAATAGCTTTCAGGTCGCTTTGCGCTCGGCCCTGTCTGAGCTGAAGGACGGGTCGATGGTCGAGTTGAGCGAGCGTGACCCTGGCTTCCGACAAAGTGAGATGGAAGAGCATCTTGCGGAGCAGGATTGGCTCAAGATCTCTCATGAGATTCCGCAGGAGCTTCGGGATGTGACGGATCGCTTTATCCGCGCTGTCCGCGTCCATGCCTGCAACCAGGTCGATACGGCTTATCTTGCCGGTATGCGTGACATGATGAAGATCGCGGCGGCATTCGGGCTCTATGAGATCGATCCCGACGATGTCTTGCCGACGCGGCAGAGAAAGTAGACAAACTACCTATACTATGCTATAGTAATATTGTTTTTCAAAGATTCCTTCGGGAGTCACCTTGTTGGTCGGTATTCCTATCTACCGGCATCAGCCTATTTTTATAAAGGAAAAAGAAGAAGATTGCGGCCTCTCTCCGCAGCCTTCTTCTTTTTTTATTCGCAAGCGCTTGCGAATTTTAACGGGTGGATTCATCTTTCATTTCTTGAATAGAGCGCATGTATTCTTTTCTTTGTTCAACCTATGGATTAGTGGCAGAGGAGACCTGCTTGTTTCCGCGGTTGCATATACAAAGATGGTTTTGTATAATAGTATCAGAGGCGAGCTTAGAGTAGTATTCGGGAAACTGGATCCCGGCCAAACGTTCTAGGTCTCGCCCTTTTTCTTTGTCTTAATATTCACGTTTGAAAACTCATAGTAAAAAAGAGGGGCGGATGAAGCTCTATCTGCCCCTCTTTCAGTCTCTTCAGTCGATATCCGCTACGACCGGGCGCTCATGACGCCGTCGTAGCCGCTCCAAGGCCAATCGACGTAGACCGTCGTGTTGCCCTTGATGGTCGCCGAGAGGATCGGGGATCCGCTGGCGGCCGCGGTAGCATATACACCGGGGGTGCTGGATACGCAGCGCGTCTTCCCGGCATCCTCGCACCAAGCGGACCACGGACCGGCAAACGTCAGCTTTGTCCCATACTTAGCGACCTCGTCCTGTGGGTACAGGGCTGCCAGATCGAGCGCGGTGCCAAGGTCGGCGTCCGTCGACCAGTTATACGAGGTGTCCAGCACGCTGCTGCGGGTGGTCGTGTCGTATTTCACCGAGCAAGGGTTGTAACCGTACAGCTTCAACGAAGTGGCAAGCTCCTGCGACTCATAGGGCTGCGTGTACTCCGGATCCGTGTACCAGCAGACCAGGTCGAGGCAGTTGTCTTTCTGGCCGGCGGCAGTCGCATCGGGATTCACCTGATAGGTCGTTCCCATCTCGTACTCTTCCTCGAAACCGGACGAGCACTCATCGGAAATCACGCCCCTCAAAGTTTTCTAGCCCTTCGCGATTGCGCGCGGCTTCAAGCTGTTTGCTGCCCTCCCTGCCGATGGCGGCCTTTTCCTTCAGGCTTCGATCGCCCTTCTGTGTGAATCCGATCGCCTGCAGGATGTCCCGTTCATTGCATTTCGAGATGTCGGGAACGGCGGCGAGGACGGCACCGTATCCCGGAAGATCGAGCATCTTCTGGTTCGTAAGCCGGCGATGCCCGATCGGTCCCTTGCTGTCGATATCCGTGAGCTGCAGGGAGCCTTCCTGTTTCGGGCTACGCGTAAGGATGGAGTAGTAGCGACCGTCTTCCGTTCCGCGGAAAGCTACGAGGTCAATTTTTCTATCAAGAATTGCGCTGTACAATCTGTCGCCGACTGCGCGGTTCTTTTCATACCATTCTTCAAACCTGGTATCTTCCAAATCGAAATACCCGGCGAGCGCCACCTCATCCAGGCGCAACAGCTCATACGTTTCGATTCCGCTTCGATTCATCATCGCACATCACCCGAAAGGCAGGAAGTGCCCTTTACTTTGTTTGCTTGGCTTAAGTTGTCACCGATCACGGTTAAATCCCCCATTTCTTTATTTTTCTTTGTAAGATTCTACCATCTCTCATCAAAAAAGGGGCACCCATAGCCGGATGCCCCAAAGAGAAGAGTGCCAGAAAAATCAATCAGCGAGCCCTGGCGAGCGGATCATAGGTGCCGTCAGGCACCGCATGAATAGCGCATCGCCATGCGAATCGCTGGCATATCGATTCGGCTTGCAGGTCTAGCCGACAAGCGGCCTATCGACCATAGCGGACAACTTGGCGTACAGATCCAGCTCGACGGAGATTGCCGTCTCACCGTAGGCGATGGCCTGGAACATGCGGTACCGCTTCAGCCCCAGGTCCTCCTCGACAGTCGCGCCGTCGGCCTCGATCTTGTCATAGGCAGCCTTGATCGAGGGCATATCCTGATCCTCGTTATGGCTGATGTCGTTCTGCAGAAGATCTACGAGACCCTGCATGCTCATCGAATCGCCGCCCTGGCGATAGAGCAGGCAGACACACGCATCGAGAAGCATGGCGCGGGCGGTCGCGAAAAGGTCCCCGCTTTTCTTGATGACATCTGCATCCAAGCCATGTGAGATGCACCCCGCCAGCACCAAGGCGTCCTCCTGGCAGGAAATGAACGAAAACGGGTTATAGTTCATAGTCAAACCAACCGTAGTTTCCTCGCTCTTAACGGCTTCGGTCTTTTCTTCCATAATGAAATTCCTTTCTATCGATCTCCGGCTTCAGCTTGGACATCATTTACTGACTGCATTGTGGTCAATTGTATCAAACCGATCGCGGAAACCATCGGCTGTCGCATTAGTCAAAGTTCCACGGGTTACCGGTTACGATTCCGTTGACGCTATCCGAATAACCGAAATTGGTCCTGTCAGAAGCGGAATTGTTTAAAGTTGGGAGTCCCGAACTAGCCTTTGTGTTTCTTCCCCTTGAACTCGGGGAATTGCATATCAAGCGACCAGGTCTCGCGATTCAATGTGAGATACGCGTCATAGGTTCCATCCCCGCTTTTCTTCTTGATTCCCTTGATGAGCGATGTCTTTCCTTTTTCGGCGATTTCCCTGCCATTCTTGTCGGTGAGCTTCTTCGGCTTATCCTTTGGTCCGACAAAACGGTAGATGGAAAAGTCGCAGGTTCCGTCCTGGGCGAAGACGGCTTTCCCATCTTTCTCGCCTGTCTTCTTGAAATGCACTCCGGCGCAGCGGAACTGATTTTTCGTCGCATAGAGGTCCTTACCGCATTTCGGGCACTTGCCGATGACGATCGCGTTTCCGTCGCCTAGTTTCATACCGTCCAATGCACCGATGTTATCCTGCATTGCCTTCATATCGTGCACGACCATATCGGTGACGGTATTGATGACATCGGACGGTTTGCGTGAAAACCGTCCCACCTCGTTCATGGATTCGAACAGCTTCTCGGTGACTTCCGGTGAGGCGATCTGGCAATTTGACAGCAAGGCGTAAGACACCTCGCCGCACTTCGTCATGGTGAGTGCGCCCTTGTTTTCCTTCATGAGGGCGCGTTCCTCATTGGCGGTGATTTCCGCAAGCGTGCTGGTTCTGGTGGCGCCGGTACCGACGTTATATTTCTCGAGCTTCTTCGTAAGCCATTTCATTGTCGGTTTTTGCGGGCGTTTGTTGGCTCCTTCGTGCACATACGGGGAGGCGACCTTACCGAACTCGCAGGCGTTCTCTGTTTCCTCCCCTTCCGCTTTCTCGGTAGAAGAGGAGTCCGAATCGAAGATCGCCTTGAACCCCGGTTTGATTGGGATCTGGGTCTGCCCGACATATTCGGGAAAATCCCTTACATAGCCTTTGACCAGCTCATATTCATAATCTTCGGCGAGCATCGCTAGATAGTTCTTGGCAAGTACAGAATAGATCGCGGAACCGATTCTTCCGTAACCCTTTTCAAGTTCGGCAAGGGATTCGGGCACATTGATTCCCGGTCTGTTCGCGCCGTGCGCCCCGCCTTCCTTGACGTGTGTCTTCCTTGCGGTGCGATGGGAGAGCAGTGACGTATCCACACCGACCACTCCGGCAATCTTATCGACAAGCGGAAGCAATTCGCCGAATTGTTCCGGCGTGACCTCCTTATCCTCGGTACGCGGGTAGCTTACGATCTGGTTTTCGTACATCTCCTGATATGTCTTCAGGACATTTGCCGGCTTGAACCCCTGCTTCGCGAGGATAGCGGACAGGCCGGCGAGGTCGAGGAGCTTTCCGGGGGCAGTGTGTTTCTTCGCCCTGGAATCCTCTACGACAGCGCTGTCGTGCAACTGCGAAAGGTCTACCTGATCGGGGCTATCGAACCGGATATCTTCGGGGTCGTCGGTCTTTCTGGCAAAGATGTTGCCGTTTTCGTCTTTGAAACGCGCCTCGTAAAACGGCTTGCGGACATATTCGTTATAGGCTTTCAACTGGTCGCCGGTCAGTTTGATCATGACCGATTTCAACCGGCCCTGACGTACGACCGTTCGGAACCCCTTTTTTCGCGCTACGAGTGTTGCCGCACGGGTGAACTGCATGCTCGCGAGATCCCAGCGCTCGCGGACGACCGCCTTCACATAGTCGCCGTCCTTGTCCATAGATGGAAGGGTCTTGCGTTCCATGAAAGCCTTCTGCACGCTTGCCGGCGCCTCGTCGGCAAAGTACATACGTTTGGTCGGACCTCTCCAACCGCATTTCTCCAAAGCCTCCCAGGCGAGCAGTTCGCCCTCGCCGGACGGATCGACATCCGTTGCGATCACGACGCAATCGGCCTCTTTCAGCTCATCTTTAAGACCGGAAATGATGTCCTTGCATCCGCTTAGGATCCCCTTCTTCCATGCAAACTCGTTGAGATTCCACGGCAGATTTTCAAGATCCCAACTCTTATAGAACTCGACCTTTTCAGTAGGAACCTGTTTATCGGGAGGCAACAGCCCCATAACGTGTCCGCGCAGATTGGTAATTTTATATTCAGTTCCGGCATAATTACCGGTTTTTCCACCCAATGCTTTTGCAAAATTTCGTGCAGCGCTAGGTTTCTCGGCAAGAATCAATTCCATTATTGCTTTCCTTTCTAAAAGACTCTCACAACGATAACGTTTTAATGCTCAGTTTTGTCAAAGGAATCTATTTGCCGATCTGTTCGTTCGTTAGAAAGAGCTTTTGACGCCTGGCGTAATCTTCACTATATCGTGGAGCACCATAACAAAGACGAAGCGCGGTTCCGCCTTTAAATACGAGGGCTGTATTCTGCATCTGGGGAATAAATGAATTGAGTAGGTCTATATGAAGGAGTTCTTTTTCGATAAACGAAGTCAGTAACGGAGATTTTAGAGAAGCAGCCTCTTGTTAAAGCAGTTTCTTTAACAAGAGTAAGCGATGCAAATAAAGGCATAGGGACCCCAAGAAAATAGGAAGATATACTTTAAAGTATATCTTCCTCCAAATTATCTAGGAAATCCCATGTGTCATCATCTTCGCATGGATAATATTGAATATTACCGTCGCGGCAGCCATGGTCTTTGTCGTATTGTTCTCTTAAAAGATCAAGGGAACGTTTGGTTTTTTGTAAGTCTCGATATGTTTGAAGTTTATCAGCAAGTGGAACCCTTCCCATCGACGACCTATCGATGGTTCTTGGTTTCTCATCTGTTTTGCTGTAATGAACGAAATCGATGCTTCCATAACCCGTGTTATACCATTTTGACTTTCCTGTGGTCATATAGGTTACGACCGTGGGGATCTGTGAAATGAGACTCCATGCTGAAGCAGAGGACTCAAGGCTTTCATAGAAGGAGTCATTTGGTCGGATTTTCTTACCAATCAAATCTAAAGTACCGAGTCCTCCGTATTGAGAAAAGCGAAAAACGTATACATTATGGTATGCACGATTCAAAATGTTTTCTTTAATAAGCAACTTCAATGTTCCATTCAATTTGCTGCCGGTTTCATTAAAAAGTTCTGACAGCTCCTTTTTAGTGTAAACATGAGTAAATCGCCCATCATTGCGGGCAAGTTTTTTCATAGCGTCGATAGCACGCATCTTATCACCTGCTTTCAAAGTATATTATATCATATACTTTGATTAAGTGAAACTCGTCTAACCATAAAAGAGAAGCAGGAAGCCGACTGAAATCAGTTTCCTGCTTCTCTTAATTGTAGATTGATGTCTCAATTAAAAATTTCTGCAATTCTGAATCATCCGCTGTTTCGTAGAAACGTTTGAGCTTTTCACCGAAGTCATGTTTACACTCTGGCGGAATCGCCAAGATGCCACAGCCGTCAGCAATCAGCATTTTATTTGCTATGTCTTCTGATTGATCGTCTGCTTGCCGATCATCTCGGAGATTTCCTTGTTGGTGGAATTCGACTTGCCGCCAAGGAAGAGGGTGGTATCGCAACAATCGATAATCGTTTTTGCCTTTTTATCGTAGCGGCTTTCCAGCTGTGCGACAGACTGGAGGATAATCGAGATGCCGATGTTACGAGAACGAGTGACGGCAATCGTCTGCTCGATATCTGGGATAGTTCCTATGTTTGCGAACTCATCGAAGATGAAGTTGACCATCGTGGGCAATTTGCCGTTGTATTTCTCGAGCGCTCGGCGACACAAGATATCAATTGATTGCCACATCATGATTGCGTGCAGGAACGAGAAGGTTTTGTCAGTATCCGACATGATGGCGAAGACAGCGGTACGTTGTCCGGGATCTCCCATCTCGTCAAGATTCATCTCATCGTATTTCAACAGTTCGCGCACCTGCTCGATTCGCATCGGGGCCATGCGTACGTTGCAACTGATGATGATGGACTTCAGCGTCTTGCCTGCGGCTACTTTGAACATCTTATAGTTTGCTAATGCGAAATCCTGATCGGACGTCAATCCGCCTTCACGTGCAGGAGACAGTCCGTCATTGTTACGTTCCATGAGGCTTGACTGCCAAGTGAACTCGTCGGTCGTGTTCTCGCTGATTGCCATTCGGTCTGATTCCGCGTCGGCATAGGAGCTTGAGGTCGACGGGCCTTGGTAGAACGGATTTCTTTCATAAACTTTGCCCGTCTCGATCTCATCGAAAATCATGTCGAGCGGAGATTTGAAATTCTCATCGTTTTCCTTGGCTTCTGCCATGGAAAGAAGCGTCAATAATCCGTCCAACGAGTAATCTTCCGGTGGGAACCAGTCTCTCAACAAGGCGATGAGCGCGGTATAGAGCAGACGTTCTGAATTCTCCCAGAACGGATCTCCACCGGACTGTTTGTCTCCGTTGGTATTCGAGATCAAGCAGTTGACAAAGGAAAGAATGTCTGCGTCTGTCTTAACGTATTTAAGTGGGTTGTAATGCATCGATTTATTGAATTCGATGGTGTTGAACACTTTAATGCGGTAACCGTTGTCCCTGAAAAGATATCCGCACTCTGGAAGGGATGTTCCTTTCGGATCGGTCAGAAAGTAGCTTGCATTAAGCTGCATGAGATTAGGTTTTACATAGTTACGGGTCTTGCCAGAGCCGGAACCGCCGATAACCATGACATTGAGGTTTCGGTCATGTTCGAGGTCGAACTTCGGTTTTTTCAGGGCAAGACCATAATTTTTCGTGAAGAGAAGATTGTTGGACGGATCCGTTTGATCCTTGAAGGCGACTCCTTCTTTAAGGGTGCCCCATTTCGCAGATCCGGCTTCCTCTCCATAGCGATAGTTACCGGCATACATGAATGTGTAGAGCCAGACGATGAGAACCGTAATGGCGAGTCCGATTGCATACAGCATGGGAACGGATGCCGTTGAGATAGCGGCAGGCGCCGCGACGATCGAATTGACCGTCGCGAGCGCCCCGTCGGTAATCTCCATGGTGTTGAAATCAAAGACTTGTCCGAACCGATTGCCGAAGTAGAAGGCAAGAACGGACAACATTAGAACTACCACGACCTGAATTGGGCCCGGAGTTTTCGATTTATTGGACGCCAAGGAGTACCACCTTACCTAGCTTTGTTCTCGGAGCCATGCGCGTCACCATGATCCTGACTGTCGTGGGCACGTGAATGTTCATGATTGCGCTGGTCTGTGCTCTTAATGATTTCTTCCTGTTTTTGCTTCAACGGTTTCGACATTTTCTGACCTTTGAAAGCCTCGCTGTTACGGGAGAATTTCGGATCGAGGTTGTCGGCGCGGACCTGCTTGTGATGCTGGTTGGCATCCGTGAATAGAAGCTCTCCATCATTGGCGAACTGTACGGCGATGCCGCGCAAATTGCACTGAAGAGCGAAATTATTGAGATTCGGTTGACCTTTTGCATCACGAGATGCCTCGAATGCATTTCCGACTTTCGCGGAAAGATCCTCCTTCCAGGATTCGACCTGTTTGGTGTGAGAATCTGGATCCATTCCATCGTGACTGCGAATTGCTTCCGCTCGATTTGAGATTTCATCGGAATCGAGCATTTTTACGGCATCCGCATGGTTTTCGAGCACTTCGCTCGCCTTGTCCTGAGAAGGATACTTACCAAGCTGCATAAGCTCATTTTCACCGATGATGCCCTTATCTTTGAGCATGTCCAGCTGTGCTCGTTGTTCTGGTGTCGCGTAATTCTTCAGGTCGGGCTGGATTGCCATACGTCAGGAAATTCATATTACAGCCGTGAATCAATATCTTGATCCGAAATGGAATTTCGGTCATCAGCAGCACGGTCATCCTCGATGGAGCGCCGATTGAATTCATATCCCGATTCGATTTCAGGTGTCGATGGATCGAGGTCCATTCCATCGTGCGACTTAAAGCGAGCATCTAGCTCCCTGAAACGATTTGTAGCCACGACAGCATCAGCAAGAGTTCTCTGATTGCGTGTGGCGGAATCTTGAACCATTTCACGGCTTGTCATTTTTGTCTCCTTTCTATTTAATGTTCGTCGAGATCACCGTCGTCAAGTACTTGACATGGACGGTCGAAAACGCGACCACGCTCATCTGCCTTATATTGTGCATCAAGACTGTCTTTAAGTGACGTGACCTTATCCGTAAGTCGATCAGACCTGTATTGTTCCAGATCATCAAGACTTTCCACCGGCATTGCGGTGTCAACATTCTTGAAGTTCCCGTTCTCCTTGAGAATGGCAACGCGTGCATCGAGATCGTCGTTTCCGCTCGCAATCATGTTGTCTCGAAAATCTCTGTCGAGAGGGCGTTCCCAAAGCCTTGAATCGCCCATGATGACGGACTGCACGTTGAATTCTGTCGGTGCGATATCCTGTGCTTTGAGCTTTTCCCGGATATCCTCCTTGACCCATCTGACGCTGGCGTCCTCGATAATCTCAGGGTCAGCAGCCTCATAGGCGTATCCGAGATCGCTGAAGTACTTTCCGTATGACCACGAGGCCGTCGCGCGGTCATAGTCTGTAGCCACGCAAAACGGCTGCGCGTTGCCCGGCTGGAAGAGGAGTGCCGTGCCGTCTTGGAACTGCTCGAGGACGATGTTGCCCTTTGTATCGATAGCGCCTAGGGCATTCATCATTTTTTTCTGCTGGTAATTGCTGCTCATATGATTTCTCCTTTCTTTGGTAGGGTCTTGAGAAATCTTTTGTAAGATTCTACCACTTCACATCTTGCACGGTCGGGGGAACGTGGCAATTTTCCGTTCCCCCGTGTTTTCAGATCGTCTAAGCTGTCGCGACCGCTGATGTGCAATGGGTTTCGTAATACTCGTTGGCCCGTTCCGTTGCCTTGCTCCATTCCTCCTTGAGGCGGCTTGCGTTCTCCACGTCAGACGTCATGCAGGCATGTCCCCAGAGTGACCGTGCCTTCGAAACGGCTGCCTCAAGGTCCCTGAAGGTCGGATCGGTCGCGGCAAGTGTCAGCCGATCGTTCTTTGCCTCCGTTGCGGCCCTGAGATCCGAATCTTGACCACTTGTAGCCTTGGTGGCTGTCGTTGTTCGAATTACAGGTTTCTTGGCGAAATACGCGAAACCATCGCTTTTGACGAACCAATCTGACAGTTGCTTCGCAAACCTCGGTGAAGGGTTGTTCTGCCGATAGGCTTCCGCATAGTCGATATAGGCCTTCTCGATGGTGGCGGGAGAGTATCCTTCCCCGAGTCTCTTGGCATACTGTTTTGCTGCCTCGTTCCGAACGGCTCCTCTTACCGTCTTGATGGACAAGGAACAGAGATGGTTGAAAGCCTCGAATTCAGAATTTGAAAGGGTATATCCATCAGCGACCGTAGGGAGCGGATCATAGGTGCCGTCAGGCACCGCATCTAACGCGTCCCGTCTATTCGCATCGCGTTCCGACTCGCCGTCATCTCGTTGAGTCGGATCAGTCATTCCCTCGGTGACTTTCCAGTCGCTTGGACCTTCATCATCGGAAGGATGGGCGGCGGATCTATCTATTGATACTTTTGGATTGATATTAGTATCTATATATAGCTTGTCGCCAGATTGAAGACAACCCTCGTCTTCAGATTGGAGACATGGCTTCAGATTGGAGCCCCTGTTTTGAGCCTTGGCTTCAGATTGACGACAAGGCTCGTTACCTGCTGATTGCTGAAGACGCTCAGACTCAGAATCCCCCTTATGACTCACCATGTCCTCGTTATGGAGATTCGCCACCAAGCTGCTCTTGATTTCATTGCGTCGGTTTGCAATCTCGTCGATTTCCGTCTTGATGGCGATCGGGTTCTGCGGCAGCGTGTAGGCAGTCCTTAACCCCGCAGAGGTCGCCGTGGTCTCGATCGAGATGAAGCCCCATGAGACCAGTTCCTTGCGGATCTTGTAGAAACGGTTCTTGCTGATATCAAGCTCTTCGAGAATGCGGGAAGTTGACGGGAAAGCCGTGTCCCCCGCGCCGGCAAATGAGCTCAGGTATCCGTAGAGTGCCTTCGCCTCGATGGAAAGGCCTTTTGATCTCATCACGAGCTGCGGGGAGAGTCCATATCCGTGGGAGAGTAGCGCATCAAGCCGCAAAAGGTTGCGCTCGTCGATTTCAGTTGTGTTCCCCTGCATTTTCATCATTCCTTTCCTTTTTGAAATTCATCGCTTTGTTGTTATTGTTGATCAGGCGGTTGATCAAAATCTCCTCGGCTTCTGCGGTCGGTACCGGTTTGTCGGGGAAAGAGTACTTTGCGACCCCGCCGCCGGACGTGATCGTGTTCTCGACCTCGATGAGTCCGAACGCTTCGAGCTCGTTTCGATATCGATAGAATCGCGTCTTGCCGATACCGAGCTGCCTGATAATCTGACAGGTCGAGGGTGGTGCGCCATCATCGAATGAGCAGAGGTATGCATATAGCATACGTGCCTCGATCGACAACCTGTTATCGTGAAGCACGTCCGCTATCTGCGAATTCATCATTTTGTGTGGCATATGTAGAACCTCCTCTTAGGTCATTTGAACTTTCGGAAAAGGAGGCCTGTCTTACCGAGTGTGGTATACTCGAATCAACAGAGCCGCCTTTGAACCTCGTTGAGAGTTCTCAAAGAAGCTCACTTTCCGAAAGAGTCCGTCCGTTCGCCAAAACTTTGGGACTTTTTCAGCTTACCGGGGCCGCAAGGCCCCTTTCTTTTTTTATGGTAGCACAGGGACTTCTTTTTCTGTTTCCCGGAGAGAGGATAACTTGATAGAAAAAGTAGGCGTAAGAAAAACAGGCACTAAAAAAGGAAACCCTTTTTGGGTTTCCTAGAGAAATCTTGTGTGTATTTGAGGCTGTGTGACGGCATTCCATCTATTGTTTTAGGTATATGTATCAGCCTCGTCTTCATAAGTGAACTGTAGCAATAGCATCAAAGATGAACGTACGTTCGCCTGTTCGGCTTCTTTTCGAGCGTTGTTCGAAAATGCCGGAAACCCTTGATTTTATTGGGTTTTCTTAGGATTTGTCTAAGCTATCTTCAGGCAAATCAAGCGCTCGTCGACGCATCTCAATCGTAGCCTCAGACGCAAGGTATTCATCGTAAGTTGTGATCTTGTCGATCATCTTTCCACCCGGAAGGATTTCCATAATACGGTTTGCTGTCGTTTCAACGATCTGGTGGTCTCTTGAAGAGAACAGAAGTACGCCAGGGAACTTCTTCATTCCATTGTTGAGTGCAGTGATGGATTCCATATCCAGGTGGTCAGTAGGCTCGTCGAGGATCAGTACGTTGGCACCGGAGATCATCATCTTGGATAACAGACAGCGTACCTTTTCCCCGCCGGAAAGAACTTTAACCTTCTTTACACCGTCGTCGCCGGCGAAAAGCATTCTTCCAAGGAAACCTCGTACATAGGTAACATCCTTTTCTTCCGAATACTGAGTCAGCCATTCTACGATGGTATCGTCATTGTCAAATTCTTTTCCACTGTCTTTCGGAAAATATGCCTGTGTAGTGGTGATTCCCCATTTATAAGTACCTTCATCCGGCTCCATTTCTCCGATCAGGATCTGGAAGAGAACAGTTTTGGCAAATTCATTTCCACCGACAAATGCAACTTTGTCGTCCCGGTTCAGTGTGAAGGAAAGATTGTCCAGGATTTTTTCCCCGTTGATGGTTTTGGATAAGCCTTCGACCATCAGAACTTCATTACCGATCTCGCGGTTCGGTTTGAAATCGATGTAAGGGTATTTACGGCTGGATGGGCGGATCTCATCAAGCTGGATCTTTTCCAGAGCGCGCTTACGGGAAGTTGCCTGACGGGACTTGGACGCATTGGCACTGAACCGGGAAATAAAGTCCTGTAACTCCTTGATCTTTTCTTCTTTTTTCTTGTTGGCTTCTTTCATCTGACGGATCAGCAGCTGGCTGGATTCGTACCAGAAGTCGTAATTACCGGCGTAGAGCTGGATCTTACCGTAATCGATATCGGCAATCTGTGTGCAGACCTTATTCAGGAAATAACGGTCATGGGAAACAACAATAACGGTATTGTCAAAGTTGATCAGGAATTCTTCCAGCCATGCGATTGCATCCAGATCCAGGTGGTTGGTAGGCTCATCCAGAAGAAGAATATCCGGATTACCAAAAAGTGCCTGTGCAAGAAGGACTTTGACTTTCTGTGCACCGGTCAGCTCGCTCATCATATTGTAGTGAAGCTCTGTCTCAATTCCAAGTCCGTTCAGAAGAGATGCGGCATCAGATTCTGCTTCCCATCCGTTCAGGGTTGCAAATTCTGCTTCCAGTTCACTTGCCTTGATCCCGTCCTCGTCTGTGAAATCTTCTTTGGCATAGATCACTTCTTTTTCCTTCATGATCTCGTAAAGACGGGCATTTCCCATGATTACAGTATCAAGAACCGGATACTGGTCGTATTTGAAGTGGTCCTGCTGTAAGAAAGAAAGACGCTCACCTGGTGTGAGGATGACTTCTCCGCTGGTCGGCTCAAGCTGCCCGGAAAGGATCTTAAGAAATGTAGATTTTCCGGCTCCGTTCGCTCCGATCAGACCGTAGCAGTTGCCTTCTGTAAATTTGATATTTACATCTTCAAACAAGGCTTTCTTCCCTACGCGGAGGGTGATATTACTTGTACTAATCATAAAAATTCTCCTTATTCAAATAGAATTATCGTTTCAATTTTTGCATTACGTTCATTATGGTAACATGACTGCACAATTTTCGCAAGAGAATAAGCATTAACATAAGGGAGAATTTGTGGTATACTTATAAATCATACACGAAATATACAGCATGGTAGGACGAAAGGAGCGAGTGTTTTGACAGAAGCAGGACTGGTGTTGGAAGGCGGTGCAACAAGAGGTGTATTTACTTCCGGCGCATTGGATTATTTGATGGAAAAAGATCTGTATTTTTCATACGTGGTCGGTGTATCGGCAGGTTCCTGTAACGCAGTCGATTATGTCTCAAAGCAGATCGGCAGAACAAGGGACTGTATGATCCACAGAGGAAAGGAATACAGCTATTATTACGGACTTAAAGATTTCGTAAAAGAAAGAAGTCTTCTGGATATGGATATGATATTCAATAAATATCCGAATGAACTCTTTCCGTTTGATTTTGATACTTATTTTTCAAATGGAATGACCTGTGAGATTGTGACAACCAATTGTCTTACGGGAAATGCCGAATATATGACCGAAGATAACGACAGTGACCGGCTGATGAAGATCTGCCGCGCCAGCAGCAGTATGCCACTTGTATGTCCGATCGTAAATATAGACGGGATTCCGTATCTGGATGGTGGACTTGCCGATTCTATTCCGGTAAAGCATGTGCAGGAAAAGGGACTGAAAAAAATAGTTCTCATTTTGACGAGACCGGAAGGCTACCGCAAAAAACTAACTTCCAAAGCGGTCGGTAAGTTATACCGGAAGATGTACAGCAAATATCCGGCACTTGTCCGCACCTGTATCCGAAGACCGGTGATGTATAACCGGACAGAAGAATACATAGAAAAGCTGGAAAAAGAAGGAAATATCTTCGTCCTTCGCCCGGAAATGAAGCCGGTATCCAGACTTGAAAAAGATTATGATAAGCTGATGGCTTTCTACGATCATGGCTATGAAATGATGAAAAGAGAGCTTCCGAGACTCGAAGCTTATCTGGAAAAGTAAGGAGGTGTGCATATGCATCTGTACGAACATCAGATTGCGACAAACGCATCGCAGCAAATGATAAAGGTAACAGAAATGGTAAGGGAAGACATCGAAAGAAGCGGTGTAAGAGAAGGGATTGCTGTGATCTTCTCACCACATACGACAGCCGGATTTACGATCAATGAGAATGCAGATCCGGATGTGGTGCATGATATGTTGTGTGGCTTTGAAAAAGTATTTCCGGCAGAACAGTTCTTCTACCAGCATGCAGAAGGAAATTCGCATGCACATATGAAGACGACGGTGGTCGGACCGTCACAGACGCTGATCATCCATGATGGAGAGATCGTCTTTGGCATCTGGCAGGATCTGTATTTCTGCGAGTTTGACGGACCAAGAAACCGTACCTTTTATGTGAAGATCATCGAAGGATAGATTAACGGAGCTGTACATCCGTCAGGGTGAATGCATGCGAAGGACAGGCAGGAGCTGCTGATTCTACACCAGCGAGAGTCAGCGTAGTTCTGTCTGTCTTTTTTTCTTTTCCAGCTGTGAGAATGGTACCGGCAAGAAGCTGCGGCATATGCCGGAGAAAACTATTTGCAGTCAGCTGAATCTGTATCAGTTGGTCTTCGCGGTTAATTTTGATCGTTTCTACAGTGCGCACTGTACTTTTTTTGGTACGTCCGTTTGAAAATGCGGCAAAGTCATGCGTACCGGTAAGAAGCTGCGCTGCCTGCTGCATGGATTCCAGGTCAAGAGACTCGGTTACAACACAGGTGTACGGACGGGAAAATAATGCTGCGGCAGGATCTGTGGCAATCCGGCAGGTATAGGTACAGCTTTTTACCGCGAGAGAAGCCACAAAACGTTCATCTGCGATTTTCAGCGAGGTGACTGCAATATCCGCCGGAAGAGCTGCGTTTAATTTCATTTTTAACAGTTCTGTATTATCTGAAAAAGATTCTTTTTCTAATTGAAAACTTACAATCTGATGTGTTGCGTGAACACCCGGTTCCGTCTTTACGGCAGCAAAAAGCTGTGTGGACTGTCCGGTTACATCCCTGATCGCCAGTGTAAGCTTTGATTCGATACTGGTGCTTTTTTTCTTTGTGGAAAAGCCCGGATAGCGGCTTCCGTCGTATTCTATGGTAAGTTTGATCGTTGTCATAAGCTCCTCCTGAAGTGCATTTCTGCCGTTCATTATAGCATTGATTGTCGGGCAAGGCAATTTTTATTGCCTTCCGGACCTTGGTGGCTGTTTTCCTGCCTGTATTGTCCGGATCATCTGCACCATCTGGTCGATCTGTGCCTGCTCCTGTTTGCTTTTCCCTTCTTTGATCGCTGAAAGAATCAGCGAAATCTCATCAGGGGTAAACCGGATTCCCCGTTTATTCGCACCGGCGATCAGTGACATCATCACCGGGACCAGTGCTTTCCCGTTCTTGCCGCCGGCTTTCAACGCTGCTGTCCGGATCAGCTCCTGTTTCAGCGGATCCAGATTCGCAAGATCCGGATGCTCCATCCATTCGTTCATTTTCATCCATCCTTTCTGTCTGAAATCCACTCATCATATCCGTCATATCCTGTGCTGCCTGAAATCCATTCATCATATCTGCCATATTTGCAGGATCTCCAAAGTCCATCTCTTTCATCATTTCCATCATTTGCCATATTCCGGAAAAGGAATCAAACATTTCTCTTTTTTCAGGAGAAAGATAGGGTACAACTGCTTCAAACATGCTGCCCGGATCTTTCTCCTGCTTTCGTAGCCGCCCTCTGCGATTATGATAATAAGGAGGTTGGAAACAGTAAAAGGCATTCATAAGTTCCGTAAGTTTCACATAAATGCCAGCTATACGCTGAACGTGATCGGGCAGATAGGGAAGAATGATTTTGACAAGTTGCAGAAAATCATTCGTGAGAGACTCGTCAAATGGCGTCATGACAAGGGGCGGTTTCTTTTCCATATGTCCTCCACGGTTCAGCGTTATAAATATATATGTAAAGAAGACGGAAAATATGAGATCCACATATAATAAAGCAAAGGAAGAACTAATGGAAGGATTTTATTAAATGAGCAGCCGGATTATTATTGATGGGAATGCGATCTATGAAGTGGATGAAGAATGTTTGCGAAAGAAAAAGGAAAAGGAGCAGGAAGAGGAACACGAAAAGCAACAGGAGAAGCGCAAAAACAAAACATAAAGAAGGCGGGGATATAATTTGCCCCGCCTCTGGTCTGTCTGAACGAATAAGATCTGAGTTTCGTAACTAGCAGCCGCATCCGCCGTTGCCACAGCCGTTTCCACATCCGCATCCATTACCGCATCCGTTACCGAATCCGTTGCCGAATCCACCACAGCAGCAGAGAAGAAGGATGATCCACAGGCAGCTGTCATTTCCACATCCACATCCGTCGCCATTGCGTCCCCATCCGCCACAGCAGCAGAGGAGAAGAATGATCCATACGCAGGAAGACATTCCGCAGCCACATCCACAGTTATCCATAGAATTTCCACATCCGCAGTTTGTTGCACTTAATTCACTCATATTTGATAGCCTCCAGTAAGGTTTCTTTACACTTCATCATATGTAAGGAGGCATGTCAGTGTTTCAAAAAAGTTCCGAAGAAATTGGCATCTGATTTCAGAAAGAATATTCTAATAGAAAAAGGATATTTTAAATATGAAAGATTTGAAACGGAAAATCCACTACTGGTGTTCGGATACAATGCGTAACAAAATCACTGGAAAGGGCGTCGTTTGTGCCGTTCTGGATACAGGGATCACACAGCACCCGGATCTTGTCGGCCGCATCGTGGGATGGAAGGACTGTGTACAGGGGAAGAAAACCATATATGATGACAATGGACACGGAACCCATGTGGCAGGAATTCTTGCCGGAAATGGAAAAAGCGGAAGAGGCCTGTACAGCGGAATGGCACCGGAGGCGCAGATCTTTGCTGTCAAGGTGCTGAATCAGAGAGGTGGTGGAAAAATCCGGGATGTGATAAACGGGATCCGGTACGTGTTGTTAAAACAAAAGGAAATGAAGATCCGGATCGTCAATATTTCGATTGGAACTCTTCCTCATAAGAAGGATCCGGAAGATGAATTGTTCCTGTTCTGGGTAGAACGGCTCTGGGATGCCGGTCTGGTAGTCGTAACGGCGGCAGGAAACAAAGGACCAAAGGAAGGGAGCGTCACGATACCGGGAAACAGCCGGAAGGTGATCACAGTTGGGGCGGATGAAGAACTGGGAAAGAAGTATTCCGGCTGTGGGCCGACCGGAGATTGTATTAAAAAACCGGATCTTGCCGTGCCGGGGAACCGGATCTATTCCTGCAATTACCTGTATCCGGTGCGGAGCCCTTATGCCTATATTCCGAAAACCGGGACTTCTATGGCAACTCCGGTAGTGTCCGGGGCAGCGGCTCTGGTTTTGCAAAAATACCCGGATATGTGTAATCTGGAACTTAAATACAGACTGTGGAATTCCTGTGAAAAGGGCAGATATTATGACCAGAGACAGGGACATGGGAACCTGCATGTAGAAAAATTTCTTGAATGTCAAGAAAAAATACTTGACACCAATGAAAATCTGTTATATGATAGCACAGGTGATAAGTGATGGACGAGATTTTAAAGCAGACATTATTATATGATTTTTATGGTGAGCTTTTGACAAAACATCAGAAAGAGATTTATGAACAGGCAGTTCTTGAAGATTATTCGCTCAGCGAGATCGCAAGAGATGCGGGGATCAGCAGACAGGGTGTTCATGATATGATCCGGCGCTGTAACAAGAGTCTGGAGGATTATGAAGCGAAGCTGCATTTGGTGGAGAAGTTCATGTCTGTGAAAAAAAAAGTCCATGAGATCGATCTGCTTCTTGAGAATTATGAAGAGCAGGACGAAAAAGAACTGATAAAGAAAGTGAAAAAGCTTTCAGGAGAGATCATAGAGGAGTTATAACATGGCATTTGACAGTTTGACAGAAAAACTTCAGAACGTATTCAAGAATTTAAGAAGTAAGGGACGACTTACAGAAGATGATGTAAAAGCGGCTCTGCGTGAAGTTAAGATGGCTCTTCTGGAGGCAGATGTTAACTTCAAAGTTGTCAAAAATTTTGTAAAAAGTGTGCAGGAGCGTGCAGTCGGACAGGATGTGATGAGCGGACTGAATCCGGGACAGATGGTGATCAAGATCGTGAATGACGAGCTGGTGAATCTGATGGGCTCTGAGACAACGGAGATTAAATTCCAGCCGGGAAGCCAGAAGACGGTCATTATGATGATGGGTCTTCAGGGAGCAGGTAAAACAACGACCACAGCAAAGCTTGCAGGAAAGTTCAAGCTGAAAGGTAAGAAGCCTCTTCTGGTAGCATGTGATGTCTACAGACCTGCAGCTATTAAACAGTTGCAGATCAACGGAGAGAAGCAGGGTGTGGAAGTGTTCTCCATGGGAGATAATCAGAAGCCGGCGAATATCGCTAAAGCAGCACTGGAGCATGCTGAAAAGAATGGCAACAATGTGATTATTCTGGATACTGCAGGACGTCTTCATATTGATGAAGAGATGATGGAAGAACTGCAGGAGATTAAGAACACGGTCGAGGTTCATCAGAGTATTCTCGTTGTCGATGCAATGACTGGTCAGGACGCCGTGAATGTTGCAGAGAACTTTAATGAGAAGATTGGTATAGATGGAGTAATCGTCACAAAGCTTGACGGCGATACCAGAGGTGGTGCGGCACTTTCGATCAAGGCAGTCACCGGATGCCCGATCCTTTATGTGGGTATGGGTGAAAAATTATCAGATTTGGAGCAGTTTTATCCGGATCGTATGGCTTCCAGAATCCTTGGTATGGGGGATGTACTCAGCCTGATCGAGAAAGCCGGCGAAGAGATCGACGAAGAACAGGCACGTAAGATGACAGAAAAACTCAAAAAGTCGCAGTTTGATTTTGAGGACTATCTGGAAAGTATGAAACAGATGCGCAAGATGGGCGGTCTTGGAAGTATCATGAATATGCTTCCCGGACTTGGCGGCATGGGTGGTCTTGGCAAAGGCAAGATGCCCGATATCGATGCGGATGATGCGGAACAGAAGATGGCAAGAGTCGAAGCAATCATTTATTCCATGACGATCAAGGAACGTCAGAATCCGGACATCATCACTCCGCAGAGAAAGCGAAGAATCGCAGCAGGAGCCGGAGTTGACATTTCGGAAGTCAACAAGATGATGAAGCAGTTCGAGCAGATGCGCAAGATGATGAAGTCTTTCCCGGGAATGATGGGCGGGAAAGGTAAAAAAGGCAAGTTCAAGATGCCTTTCTAAAGGAGATATATTCCGCAGACCATGCGTGATATATAGATAAACTATTATAAATACAAATTGTTTTATGGAGGAAAGTAAAATGGCAGTAAAAATCAGATTAAGAAGAATGGGACAGAAGAAAGCTCCTTTCTATAGAATCGTTGTTTCTGATTCTAGATCACCAAGAGACGGAAAATTCATCGAAGAAATCGGAACATACGATCCAACTCAGGATCCTAGCGTATTCAAAGTAGATGAAGAAGCAGCTAAAAAATGGTTAAACAACGGTGCTCAGCCTACAGAAGTAGTTGGAAAAATCTTTAAGGCAGCAGGTATTGAAAAATAGGTTGCTTCGCGGAGGTGCGAGTGATGAAAAATTTAGTAGAAGTAATTACGAAAGCACTTGTGGACAATCCTGAAGGCGTCGTGGTTACGGAAAAACAGGAAGGCAAGACTACCGTGATCGAAGTACATGTCGCAGATAATGATATGGGAAAGGTGATCGGTAAGCAAGGCCGAATTGCGAAAGCAATCCGTTCCGTTGTAAAGGCAGCCGCGGCCAAAGAAGACAAAAAAGTCGTGGTTGAAATTATGCAATAGCATAAAAATAAAACGCAGGTAAATTTATTTTTATCTGCGTTTTTTATCATGCCTTAGTATGCAAGTGAAGCTGCCAATGACAGATTCACTGTATCTGGGGATGGAGAAAAAGTCGCTTCAAAAGACTAAAACAGACTTTTTCGGTGTAAAGTTTATCTTATGCTAAGAAAGGACAAAGTATGCAACAAAATGATTACCTGCAAGTTGGCGTGATCACATCTACCCACGGAATCAAAGGTGAAGTCAAAGTATTTCCGACAACGGATGATCCAAACCGCTTCCGTGCTCTGAAAGATGTGGTTCTTGATACAGGAAAAGAACAGATTCCCCTTGAAATTGAAGGTGTAAAATTCTTTAAACAGTATGTGATTCTGAAGTTCAAAGGGATCGATAACATAAATGATATTGAAAAATACAGAAAGATGCCGCTTCTTGTATCTCGTGAGAATGCCGTGGAACTGGAAGAGGATGAGTATTACATGGCAGATATCATCGGCATGGATGTCTACACTGAGGACGGTGAAAAATTCGGTGTCCTGGAAGATATTATGGAAACCGGTGCGAATGATGTCTATGTGGTATCGACAGAGGCGCACACAGAGGTGCTTCTTCCGGCAATCCATGACTGTATTCTGGATGTAGATACTGAGAATAGGAAAATGACTGTTCATCTGATGGACGGACTGATTTAAGCGACAGAATAGTAGGAGAACAATATGAGATTTGATATCATGACGCTTTTTCCGGAGATGGTGATGAACGGTCTGGAAACCAGTATTATCGGAAGAGCCGTGAAGAATAAAATTCTTGAGATTGAAGCCTGGAATATCCGGGACTACGCATTTAACAAGCACAGCAGTGTGGATGATTATCCGTATGGCGGCGGCGCAGGAATGCTGATGCAGGCAGAGCCGGTTTACCAGACCTATCTTGCCATTCAGGAAAAAGCAACTCTCCCGGAAGGAAAGAGACCACGTGTGATTTATCTTTCCCCGCAGGGGAAGCCGTTTAACCAGAAGATGGCAGAAGATTTTGCGAAAGAAGACGAACTGGTGCTTTTGTGCGGACATTACGAAGGAATCGATGAACGTGTGCTGGAGGAGATCGTGACGGATTATGTGTCAGCCGGCGATTATGTACTGACAGGCGGTGAACTTCCGGCAATGATGATCGTGGATGCGGTATCCCGCCTGATTCCGGGTGTTCTGCATAATGATGTATCTGCAGAATTTGAGAGTTTTCAGGACAATCTCCTGGAATATCCGCAGTATTCCAGACCGGAGATCTGGCACGACAGGCAGGTTCCACCAATCCTTTTATCCGGTCATCATGCCAATGTAGAGAAATGGCGCAGAGAGCAGTCCGTGATCCGTACTGCAAAATGGCGTCCGGACCTTCTGGAAGACGCAGAGCTTACCATGAAAGAAAGAGAACTTGCAGAAGAGATTATAGAAAATCGAGAAAAAGACTTGAAAAATGAAGAATAATGTGTTAATATATAGTACGTTGTGATGAAAACAGAGATGGTCCTCTGATACGATAGAAAAGCGTATTAAGAACGTCAAAATATGAAGGAGGTTCACACATGAACGAAATTATTAAGAACATTGAAGCAGCTCAGTTAAAAGAAAATGCTCCGGAATTCCACGTAGGAGATACTGTAAAAGTTTATGGTAAGATCAAAGAAGGAAACCGTGAGAGAATTCAGGTATTCGAAGGTACTGTATTAAAGAGACAGGGCGGCGGAGCAAGAGAAACATTTACAGTAAGAAAGAGCTCTAACGGAATCGGCGTTGAGAAGACATGGCCGCTTCACTCACCAAACGTTGAAAAAGTAGAAGTTGTTCGTAAAGGTAAAGTAAGACGTGCAAAACTGAACTACTTAAGAGATCGTGTAGGTAAGAGAGCAAAAGTTAAAGAATTAGTAAAATAGTAAATGCTTAAAGAGGGACAAATACGACAGGTACTTGTCCCTTTTGCTAATATAGGATATGATAACAGATGAGACATAGAAAAAGAAAAGAACTCAGATTTGACAGAAAGCATAGAAAACATATCAATTTGAAATGGATTCCCGAAGTATTTGGATGGGTATTCCAAATTGTGCTCGTCTGCCTGTGCGCATTTGTGTTTGTGTGGTATTTCGGGCATCAGATCAGTAATATCGGAGAGTCCATGAACCCGGTGATTCGGAATGGGGATGTGGTTTTGGTAAACCGGATCGTATATGATGCCAGTACACCGAAGCGCGGAGACATTATCGTGTTCAAACCAAAGGGGAATGAGAACCTTCATTCCTATATTAAAAGGATTATCGGACTTCCGGGCGAAAGTGTTGAGATCAGGGATGGAGAGATTTATATCAACAACAGAAAGCTGAATGAAAAGTATGAGACTACTGCAATTGCAGATACAGGTATTGCCAGTGAGAAGATCGTTCTCGGTGGAGATGAGTATTTTGTCCTTGGCGACAACCGGGAGAGCAGTGAAGACAGCCGGATGGCTGATATTGGAAATGTAAAGCGTTCCGAGATTGAAGGGAAAGTATGGTTTATCCTTTCCCCGAAAGACCGTTTCGGACTGCTTGGTAAATAGAAGGAGGAAACTGGATGAATTTTCAATGGTATCCGGGGCATATGACAAAGGCCAAAAGGATGATGCAGGAGAATATTAAACTGATCGATCTTGTGATCGAACTGGTTGATGCAAGAGTTCCGATGAGCAGCCGGAATCCGGACATCGATGAACTTGGAAAGAATAAAGCAAGACTGATCCTGCTCAATAAGGCAGATCTTGCAGATAAGAAGCAGACAGAAGAGTGGATCGGCTATTTCTGTGGAAAAGGATATTCGGCAGTTAAGGTTAATTCCCGTAAAGGCGGTGGGATTAAGTCTATTCAGGGAGTAATCCAGGAAGCATGTAAAGAAAAGACAGAGCGTGACCGTAAGAGAGGGATTCTGAACCGTCCGGTCCGTGCGATGGTAGTCGGAATCCCGAATGTCGGAAAGTCTACTTTTATCAATGCACTTGCCGGAAAAGCCTGTGCAAAGACCGGTAACAAACCGGGTGTGACCAAAGGAAAGCAATGGATCCGTCTAAACAAGAACGTAGAGCTTCTCGATACACCGGGAATTCTCTGGCCGAAGTTTGAGGACCAGCAGGTGGGACTGCGCCTTGCATTTATCGGGTCGATCAAGGATGAGATCATGAATCTGGAAGAGCTTGCGGCGGAGCTGATCAGCTTTATGCAGGATGCTTATCCGGGTGTTCTTGCTGAGAAATATACGATCAACGAAAAGCAGAACAGCTACAGTGTATTGGAAGCAATTGCTGAGAGCCGTCATTGTCTGGTGCGTGGAAATGAATTAGATACCGCAAAAGCAGCTGGTATGCTGCTGGATGATTTCCGAAATGGAAGACTCGGAAGGATCACACTTGAATTTGTAAAGGAGTATACAAATGAGTAAGGAAGACAACAAGGAAGAAGCTCCGGAGCAGGAGCAGAGTATATGGAGATCACTGGGAGGAACTCTTCTGTATCTTCTGGTCATTGTTCTGCTGACATGGGTGATCGTCACCTTTGTCGGACAGCGCACAAAAGTAGACGGTCATTCAATGGAGCCGACACTTTCAGACGGAGATAACCTGATTGTGGATAAGCTCAGTTACCGCTTCCGCGATCCGGAAAGATATGATATTATTGTATTCCCTTACCAGCATGCAGAGAATACCTATTATATCAAACGTATCATTGGACTGCCCGGTGAGACTGTGCAGGTGATCGATGGATATATGTATATTAATGGCAAAAAGCTGGATGAACATTATGGTGCAGAGGTGATGGAAGATCCGGGAATTGCAGCAGAGCCGATTAAACTGGGAGATGATGAATATTTTGTCCTGGGAGATAACCGGAATCACAGCTCGGATAGTCGTGTGGCAAGTGTGGGTGTACTTACCCGTGATATGCTGATCGGGCGTGCCTGGGTAAGAATTTATCCGTTCAACAAAATCGGAGTGATAAAGCATGAGTAAAGAAAGTATCAAAGAGATCGGCAGCCGTTTAAAAATGGCAGAGGATGCCGAAAGGGAGCAGCTGATGAAGGTCTATGCGTCGGATGACAGAGCCGGTGTGCAAAAGCTTCTGGAAAAGTACAGAAAGCAGAAGGAAAAGCTGCTTGCCGAAAAAGAGCGCCTTGCGAAAATGCGTCAGTACGAAGAAAAATACGCTGACTATGCGTTTATCTGTGGAATTGACGAGGTGGGAAGGGGGCCACTTGCGGGTCCGGTGGTTGCAGGAGCCGTGATTCTGCCCAAAGAGTGCGAGATCCTTTATATAAATGATTCCAAGAAGCTTTCCGCAGCAAAAAGAGATGAGCTTTATGATGAGATCATGGACAAAGCAGTTGCGGTAGGTCTCGGGATGGCTTCCCCTGCAAGGATTGACGAGATCAATATTCTGCAGGCAACTTACGAAGCCATGCGTCAGGCGATTGGCAATTTGAAAGTCGAGCCGGATCTGCTTTTAAATGATGCAGTTACCATTCCGGAGGTTGTGATTCCACAGGTTCCAATCATCAAGGGAGATGCGAAAAGCGTATCCATCGCTGCAGCAAGTATTGTGGCAAAGGTAACAAGAGATCGTCTGATGGAAGAGTATGATAAGGTGCTTCCGGGATATGGATTCGCGTCCAACAAAGGTTATGGATCAGCAGAACATATCAAAGCGCTTCAGACGCTTGGACTGACACCGATCCACAGAAGAAGTTTTATCGGACACTTCGTATAAAAATCCGTCAGAACAGGTAGAAGATCAGATCCAAAAGGCGATTGGAGAATGAAAAAAACCGGCGAAGGACCGGTACAAAATATGAAAAAATAGCAGGTGAATTTCTGGAAAAGCAAGGATATCGGATACTGGAGTATAATTTCCGCTGCCGTTATGCGGAGATTGACATTGTTGCAAAAGACGGAGAATATCTGGTCTTTTGTGAGGTGAAATTTCGCAAAACAGGAGGGCTTTCGGCTGCTCTGGAGGCGGTATCTGTGCCCAAACAGATGCGCCTGTCCGGAGCGGCCGTTTATTATCTGATGAAGAACGGCTGCACAGAGATACCATGCCGCTTCGATGTAATAGGAATCGCGGGGAATAAGATTTCTTTGCGGAAAAATGCATTTGAGTACTGCGGAGATTTTGGAATTGTATGAGTTATGATACCGGGGAAAGGCAAATGGCTGCCTGCAGATATCACAATACGGGAGAGTACAGATGAAAATAGGATTAAAATATAAAAACGAGGAGCATATCTTTGACGAATGCATAAGTGCTGGCGTACCATTTCTCAAATATCCGATCCTTGAAAAGGAAGGGCTTGTAGAACATGGAATTTCGACCAGACTTGGAGGAGTGAGTGAAGGTTTCCTGGGAAGCATGAACCTGAGCTATACCAGAGGGGATGATCCCGCGCATGTGGACGAGAATTACAGAAGAATGGCAGCTGCAATCGGCGTGAAGCCGGAGCATATGGTCTGCACGCATCAGACCCATACGACGAACGTACGGATCGTGACAAGAGAAGATGCCGGCAAAGGTGTTACAAGAGAAAAAGATTACACAGATGTAGATGGACTGATCACAAATGTACCGGGGATCTGTCTGGTGACATTTTACGCGGACTGTGTACCGCTTCTGTTTCTGGATCCGGTGAAAAAGGTGGTAGCATCCAGCCATTCCGGCTGGAGAGGCACTGTGAACCGGATGGGACAGGTGACGGTTGAAAAGATGCAGAAAGAATTCGGTTGTGATCCAAAGAATATCCTTGCCTGTGTGGGACCGTCCATCTGTCAGGAATGCTATGAAGTCAGTGAAGATGTGATCGATATGTTCCGCGCAAATTTCAGAGAGTCTGAATATGACCGTCTGTTCTATGCCAAGGAGAATGGAAAGTTCCAGCTGGATCTCTGGAAGGCAAATGAACTGGTTCTCACAGATGCAGGGATCAGACCGGAACATATGGCGGTTACTAATGTGTGTACCTGTTGCAATCCGGAGCTTTTATTTTCCCATCGCGCATCCAAAGGAAAGAGGGGGAATCTTGCAGCATTTATTGCACTGAAGGAGGGATAAAACATGCTTTTGACACAGACAGCCGCAGGAAGTGAGGTAGAGGAGACCGTGCAGGATACGGTGGATACAATCACCGGATTTAACAAATTCATTCAGGAGAAAGGTCCGGACCTGATTGCGTTTGGAATCCGGATTCTGATGGCGCTGCTCATATTCATCATCTGCCATAAGGTGATCAACTGGATCCGCAAGATTACGCGGGCATCCATGGAACGCGCCAATTCGGATACCGGTGCAAGACAGTTTGTGGATTCTCTGTTGAAATACGGACTTCATATTCTGCTGTTTCTGGCAATTATCAATTCGCTCGGTGTAGAATCTGCATCGATTGCAGCAACGGTTGCATCGGCAGGCGTGGCAGTTGGTCTTGCCCTGCAGGGAAGTCTTTCCAACCTTGCCGGTGGGATGCTGATTTTATTTTTGAAGCCTTTTGTTGTCGGAGATTATATTATAGAAGACAGCCATGGCAATGAAGGAACGGTCAAAGAGATCCAGATCTTCTACACTAAGCTTGCCACCATTGACAACAAGACGATCATTGTGCCGAATGGAACACTTGCCAACACAAGCCTTACCAATGTGACGGACAAAGATTACCGTCAGCTGGATCTGAAGGTGGATATTGCATATGAAGCGGATCTGCGCCTTGCCAAGAAACTGTTGCAGGAACTTGTAAAAAATGATCCGTCCGTCATCCAGAGTATGGAACATAATGTCTTTGTAAATGAGCTTGGGAGCAGTTCAGTGGTGCTTGGTGTCCGTGCCTGGGTAAAAAGTGAAGAGTATTGGCCGACAAGATGGCGGATGCTGGAAAATATCAAGTTGACACTGGATGAAAATCATATTGCTATTCCATATCAGCAGATCACTGTCCATCAGGCACATATGGAGTCGGAAAAGTAGAGCTTTGTATCTGAAAAAAGACAGATATAAAAAATGTATCTGGTAAAATACAAGCAGAGAAATTGACAAAATAATCACAAAAAAGTATAATATGTTGTCAGGGTTAAAAGACAAAACACCCTATGTTTTGGAATGATGGAGAAGTTTCTGACATCATAAATCAGGAGAACGATAAGATGAGAGTCATAGCAGGGAAAGCCAGAAGAATACCACTTGTGACGGTAAAAGGAATGGAGACACGTCCGACAACCGACAGAACCAAAGAAACCTTATTCAATATGATTGCACACGGACTTTGCAACTGTACATTTCTGGATCTTTTTTCCGGAAGCGGGGCAATCGGGATTGAGGCAATCAGCCGAGGTGTAAAAAAGGCGGTTTTTGTGGAAAACAATCCGAATGCAATCCAGTGCATTATGGAGAATCTGAAAAAGACACAGCTTGAAGACCAGGCGGAAGTAATCCGGGAGGATGTGTTTTCGGCACTTCGCAGGCTGGATGGAAGAGAAAAATTCGATTATGTGTTTATGGATCCACCGTACAACCATATGCTGGAAAAAGAGGTGCTTACTTATCTTGCAAAATCAGACTTGCTGGAAAAGGATGCACTGATCATTGTGGAAGCATCTTTGGCGACTGATTTTTCTTATTTGGAAGAACTTGGTTTTTTAATGATCAAACAAAAGAAATACAAGACCAATATGCATGTATTTATATCTGTGGAGGAGTAGACTCATGATAAGAGCGATTTATCCGGGAAGCTTTGACCCGGTAACTTTCGGACATCTGGATATTATTACCCGGAGCAGTAAAATTGTAGACGAACTTATAATCGGAGTATTGATGAATAAAGCAAAAACCCCGTTGTTTTCTGTAGAAGAACGTGTTAAAATGTTAAAGGAAGTGACAAAAGATCTCGGCAACGTGAAAGTAGTGCCTTTCGACGGGCTGCTTGTAGAATTTGCAAGACAGCAAAAGGCACGTCTTGTGATTCGCGGACTGCGTGCGATCACAGATTTTGAATATGAGATCCAGATGTCACAGACGAATCATAAGCTTGAGCCGGAAGTAGAAACCATGTTCCTTACAACCAATCTCAAGTATTCTTACCTTAGCTCTACAATCGTAAGAGAAGTCGCAGCTTTCGGAGGGGATATTTCCCAGTTCGTGCCGGAGACTGTCGCCAAAAGTATAAAAGAAAAGATGTCACAGTAGGTCTGTGACAAGAAGGAGAGTGCAAAATTATGAGCAGCCGTATTGAGCAGATTATTGAAGAAATTGAAGAGTACATTGACAGCTGTAAGTTTCAGCCATTATCAACTACAAAGATTATCGTGAATAAAGACCAGATCGATGAACTTCTCCGTGAACTTCGTATGAAGACACCTGATGAGATCAAGCGTTATCAGAAGATCATTGCGAACAAGGATGCGATCCTTGCGGATGCACAACAGAAAGCAGAAAGCATGATTGAAGAAGCACATGCACAGACAAGTGAACTGGTAAGCGAGCATGAGATCATGCAGCAGGCATACGCACAGGCAAACGAGATCGTTATGGCAGCAACAGACCAGGCACAGCAGATTCTGGATAATGCGACTAATGATGCCAACGATATCCGTATCGGGGCAGTGCAGTATACAGATGATCTTCTTGCCAATGCTGAAAGCATCATCGGTCATACACTGAACAGTTACACAAGCAAGTATGACAGTCTGGTAACATCCCTTCAGGAATGTTATGATGTTGTCCGCAACAACCGTGCAGAACTGGAAGTTCCGGATAAGTCCTCACGCGGACTGGAAGCAGAATTCGGCGGAGAAGCCGGACAGACGGACCAGGGACAGAGAGAATAAGTTCTTTATCCGAACAATTTCATATAGCAAAAAGCGAACAGGCTGGTTACCATTGCGGTAATCAGCTTTTCTGCTATATAGCGAGGAAAAGACCAGTTCTGGGATCGGATCATGCATTTTGTCTGGAAAAGCGCGCAGACTCCTCCAAAAGAACAGTGCGCCATAACGAGAAGAAACCGCAGTTCAGAAGTAAGGTCCAGCTGACAGAGCATGCGGATTCCCCCGGTCAGTTCCACTCCGGGAAGAAGCAACAATTTCCAGAAGAAATTCTGAAAGGAAAGTTTTGCCATAAAAGAAATGAGCACTGAAAAAACGATCATATATCCGCCGATTTTCGTGATGGAATCACATGCTGACAGAATACTTTCGTCAAGAGCCTCGGAAAAAGGAAGAAATTGTCTGGGATCAGCCTGTTCTTCTACGACCGCAAAAGGATTCCGCGGCAGATACCATCTGCGGAACAAAAAGGAGCAGCACAGTGCGACAAGGATAGGAAAAAGCAGACAGATCTGCGCCATTTCAGGCTGCTTGAGGCTCTGTACTGCCACATACCCGGTCAGAAACGCAGGACTGACATTGTTACAGAAGGAAAGCAGGTATTCTCCTTCGGCAGAAGAAATTTTCCCTTTATCAGTCAGGTCAGAGCAGGATTTCGCCCCTACTGGAAAGCCACAGAGAAATCCACAGACCACCGAAAAAGAAGCATTTTCAGAAATGCCAAGAAAAGGCTTCAGAATTGGAGAAAGGGTATGGTTGATCAGGGAAATGCTCTCTGTGCGGATCATAAGACCGGTTATAAGAAGAAAAGGAAAGAGCACCGGAAGCACCTGCCTATACCAGAGCAGCAGTCCGTTTGTGGCACCTGTGGCAACGGTTTCCGGGGAAAAAAGCATCAGAAGGAAAAGTCCGATCAGAAAAAACACAGACAGTTTTTTTGTTTTCATCGTGTATACCTGCCGTATTCTTTTGCAATAGTTTATGAAAAAACGCAGACAGATATACCGGAACACATGTGCATAGAAGAGATTCAGTGTGAATAGAATAAAAGAAAAATGGAGAAATCTTGAAAAAAAGACTGGAACGCAGATCGCTTCTGCTCCTTTTTTTATTGCTGATTTTTTGCGTGGCAGCAAGCATACAGATTAACGAGAAAGCTAAAAAAAACCGATTAAACCTAAAAACAGGAAGCACAGAAGAATTCAGAAAGCTTGGGATGGAGGAGGCGTTTTTCCAGGTTCTTGCGAAGACAGATCATGAAAAAAGAGGAAGACTTTATGCCATTTATTTTCTGGAAAACAGCCTGTTTCCACAGGATAACGAAAAAGAGCTATTTGAAAAATGGTCGGAAAAAGAAGAGTGGAAATCTTTTGAAAAGATCTGTACAGCTCTTTGGAATGATATCCGCTATTTTCCTGTTCCGGAATCACCGAAACATCCACAGTATCAGGTATCTTTTGTGGACAGCTGGATGGGAGAGCGCACCTACGGAGGAAAAAGGGGACATGAAGGCTGTGATCTGATGGCATCGAAAGATATCCCCGGTCTCTATCCGGTTGTGAGTATGACAGATGGGGTAGTATCGGCAAGAGGCTGGCTGGAAAAGGGAGGATACAGGATCGGGATTACCGCACCGTCCGGTGCATATTTCTATTATGCACATCTGGACTCTTATGGAAGTTATCAGGAGGGGAACGAGGTGAAGGCAGGGGATATCATTGGATTTATGGGAAATACCGGATATGGTCCGGAGGGGACGAAAGGGATGTTTGCCACGCATCTGCATCTGGGGATTTATCTGTATCCGGACGGCAAAGAAACCAGTTACAATCCCTATTGGATTTTAAGACTTGCCAGGGAGAAAAAACTTTCCTGTTCTTTCTAACTATGCTATACTTAAATGATATGGAGGACGAAAGAATGATAAATTTACCAAATGAATTTGAAGAGAAGATGAAGGCACTCCTCGGAGATGAATTTGAGGATTATATAAAATGTTATGACGAGCCGAGATATTACGGACTTCGTGTGAATACGGAGAAGATTTCTGTGGAGGATTTTGTGAAGATCTGTCCGTTTGAGATCACACCGATCCCGTGGATCGACAACGGTTTTTATTATGATGGAGAAAAGATATCTCCTGCGAAGCATCCGTATTATTTTGCAGGACTTTACTACCTGCAGGAGCCGAGTGCGATGACACCGGCGAACCGTCTTCCGGTAGAACCGGGGGACCGGGTACTGGATGTCTGTGCCGCACCCGGTGGAAAGGCAACCGAGCTTGGAGCGAAGCTTCAGAACGAAGGTGTTCTGGTCGCAAATGATATCAGCAGCTCCAGAGCAAGAGGACTCTTAAAGAATCTGGAAGTTTTCGGAATCGGCAATATGCTGGTCATGAGTGAAGAACCTGGGCGACTGGAACGCTATTTCAGCGGTTATTTTGACAAGATCCTGATCGATGCGCCGTGTTCGGGGGAAGGGATGTTCCGTAAGGATAAGAAGATGGTACGCGCCTGGGAAGAACATGGACCGGAATTTTTCTCGAAGCTGCAGAGAAGCATTATCACCCAGGCGGCAAGAATGTTAAAGCCGGGTGGCATGATGCTGTATTCAACCTGTACGTTTGATCCACTGGAGAATGAGGGGACGATCGAATATCTGCTCGGAGAATATCCGGAATTCGAGATTCAGGAAATCGCAGGATATGAAGGATTTGCACCGGGCAGGCCGGAAGTAACCAAGTCAAAGGATCCGGATTTTGCTAAGACTGTCCGTATTTTTCCACATCATATGAAAGGGGAGGGACATTACCTCGCACTGCTGAAAAAGAGTGAGGATGCAATCTGCCCGTCTTCCCCGGTCGCAGAACAGAAAGTGAAGAAGATCCCGGCAGAGCTGGAGGAATTCTTCCGTGATGTAAAGTGGGATCTGAAGCCGTGGAGACTGGATATCCATGGAGAGCGCGTGTACTATATGCCGGAGAATCTTCCGGAACTGAAAGGCGCAAGATTTTTAAGAAGCGGACTGCTCCTTGGCGAACTGAAGAAAAAGCGTTTTGAACCGAGCCAGGCACTGGCGATGAACCTGAAAATGGAAGAGTACGCGCATACTTTGAACCTGTCTTCTGATGATGACCGACTGATGCGTTATCTGAAAGGCGAGACAATCGATGTGGAGGATCTGATTCCGGCTAAGGCAAAAGGCTGGCATCTGGTCTGTACAGACGGTTTCCCGCTTGGATGGGGAAAAGTCACGAACGGAACTTTGAAGAACAAATATCTGCCTGGATGGAGGAATCAGTCTGCATGATGCGCATAGACAAATATCTTGCCGAGATGGGGCAGGGAACCAGAAGTGAAATCAAAAAGCTGATCCGCAGCGGACGTGTTATGGTTGATGTAGAGACGGTGAAAAAACCGGAACTTAAAATCGATGAGACCACACAGAAAGTAAGTCTTGACGGAAAACAGATTGGATACGCTAAAAAAGAGTATTATATGCTCCATAAACCTGCAGGTGTTATTTCCGCAACAAAAGATGACCGGGACAAGACAGTTCTGGATCTGATCACAGATAAAAAAAGAAATGATCTGTTCCCGGTAGGACGTCTGGATAAGGACACGGAAGGACTTCTTCTGATCACCAATGACGGAGAACTGGCACACCGCCTGCTTTCCCCAAAAAAGCATGTGGATAAGGTGTATTATGCGAAAGTACAGGGAAAGGTAGATGAATCTGATGTGAAAGCATTTGCAGATGGAGTGGATATCGGAGACGATACGCCGGCTAAAAGCGCAGATCTTCGAATCCTGAAAAGTGGTAAGGAGTCGGAAATCGAGCTTACGATCACTGAAGGACGTTTCCATCAGGTGAAGCGGATGTTTCATGCAGTCGGCAAAGAGGTAATCTATCTGAAGCGGCTTTCTATGGGAAGCCTTGCTCTGGATAAGACACTTACAAAGGGAGAATACCGGTCACTGACCGAAGAGGAGATAAAAAAATTATGTTAGAGCATACTAAAGCTGTCATTTTTGATCTGGATGGGACTCTGGTAGATTCCATGTGGGTGTGGACAGCGATAGATGAAGATTATATCAGAAAATATCATCTGAATCCGCCGGAAGATTTTCATGAGGCAATGGAAGGGATGAGCTATACCGAGACAGCGCAGTACTTTTTGAAAATTTTTCCGGAGCTTCCGCATACTGTGGAGGAGATCAAAAAAGAATGGTATGATATGTCTGTGGATAAATATACAAAAGAGGTCACACTAAAGCCAGGGGTAAAGGAATTTCTGGAGATGCTGAAAGAGAAAGGGATCCGGACAGGAATCGCAACCAGCAATGACCGGAAACTGGTGGAAGAATTTTTAAAGGCAAGGCAGATCACCCATCTTTTCGATACGATCTGTACAAGCTGCGAAGTGAATAAAGGGAAACCGGCACCGGATGTTTATCTGAAGGCGGCTGGGCAGCTGGGTGCAGATCCTTCTGCCTGTCTGGTATTTGAAGATGTTCCGATGGGAATCCTTGCCGGGAAAAATGCAGGAATGCGTGTATGCGCGGTGGACGACTGGTTTTCACGCCCACAGGATGCGAAAAAGCGGGAACTTGCCGACTATTTTATTCACAGTTATGAAGACATTACCAATCAGACATACGAGGTATTATAATGAATCATGGATTTTTACCGATCAGCAGGAAAGAGATGGAAGAACGGGGGTGGAATCAGGTAGACTTTGTCTATGTAAGCGGAGATGCCTATGTAGACCACCCGTCTTTTGGACATGCGATCATCACCCGCCTTTTAGAGGCACATGGCTTCCGCGTGGGGATCATTGCACAGCCTGACTGGAAGGATAAAGAAAGTATTACAGAATTTGGAGAGCCGCGGCTTGGATTTATGGTGTCGGCGGGAAATATGGATTCCATGGTCAACCATTATTCTGTATCAAAGAAAAGACGGCAGCAGGATTCTTATACACCGGGCGGAGTGATGGGAAAGAGACCGGATTATGCAGCAGTTGTGTACGGCAATCTGATCCGTCAGACATATAAGAAGACACCAATCATTCTGGGTGGTATCGAGGCGAGTCTTAGAAGACTTGCACATTATGATTACTGGTCCAACCAGCTTAAGCGTTCCATTCTTCTGGATTCGGGTGCAGACCTGGTTTCTTATGGAATGGGCGAACGCTCGATCATTGAGATTGCAGAGGCACTGGATGCCGGACTGGATATCAAGGACATTACCTATATCGATGGAACAGTCTGCAAGGTCAAGAATTTGGACAGTGTGTATGATGCAGAGATTCTGGAACCGTATGAAGAGATGAAAAAAGATAAGCTCCTGTACGCCAAAAGCTTTTACAGACAGTACTGCAACACAGATCCATTTTCCGGAAAGCGGCTGGTTGAGCCCTATTCGGATCATCTGTATGTGGTACAGAATCCTCCGGCAAAACCGTTGACCCAGCAGGAGATGGATGATGTCTACGCACTTCCTTACATGCGGACCTACCATCCATCTTATGAGACGGCAGGTGGAGTTCCGGCAATCCGGGAGATCAAATTCAGTCTGATCAGCAACAGGGGATGTTTTGGAGGCTGCAGTTTTTGTGCACTGACATTCCATCAGGGAAGGATCATTCAGACACGAAGTAAGGAATCACTGATCGCTGAAGCAAAGACATTTCCGGAGGATCCGGAATTCAAAGGATATATTCATGATGTAGGCGGACCGACCGCGAACTTCCGTGCGCCGGCATGTAAGAAACAGTTAAAATACGGGGCATGTACGAACAAACAGTGTCTTTTTCCAAAGCCGTGTAAAAATCTGATCGCAGATCATAAAGAATACTTAAGCATTCTCAGGGATCTCAGAAAGATACCTGGAGTCAAAAAAGTATTTATCCGTTCCGGTATCCGGTTTGACTATCTGCTGGCGGATCCGGATGACACGTTTTTCAAAGAACTGTGTCAGTATCATGTCAGCGGTCAGCTGAAAGTTGCACCGGAGCATGTAGCAGACCCGGTTCTTCAGATGATGGGCAAGCCGGAAAATGCAGTTTATGAACGTTTTACCCACAAATACGAAGAGATCAATAAAAGGCTTGGACTTAAACAGTACCTGGTTCCGTATCTGATGTCGTCCCATCCGGGTTCTACTATGAAAGAAGCGGTAAAGCTTGCCGAATACTTGCGGGATCTTGGTTATATGCCGGAGCAGGTACAGGATTTCTACCCGACACCGTCTACGATTTCCACTTGTATGTATTATACCGGTGTAGATCCGCGGACGATGAAGCCGGTGTATGTGCCGAAAAATCCGCATGAAAAAGCGATGCAGAGAGCACTGATCCAGTACCGGAATCCGAAGAATTATGATCTGGTCATGGAGGCACTGCGAATCGCAGACCGTATGGATCTGGTAGGATTTGATGAGAAATGTCTGATCCGTCCGAGAAAGCTGCATTCGGAAAAAATGCAGGAGAAGAATGGATACAGCGGAAGAAACCATGGCGGAACTCATGGCGGCACGGAGCGAAAGAGCAAAAACCCGAATGGAAATAACAAAAATCCAGGAAAGCCAAACGGAAATTATAAAAATTCAAATGCAGGGCATAAGAATACAAAGCCTGCATTTACAGGAAACGGCAGAGGTGAGTCCTCGTCAAGACTGCAGAAAAAGAAATCCATCCGTAATGTACACAAACGGAAGTAGTCACAGGAGAAAGGAGAACCGCTTATGAAGATTGCGATTGTTACCGGGGCATCCTCCGGCATGGGAAAAGAATTTGTCAGACAGATTGAACGTTTTTACAGGGAACTGGACGAAATCTGGGTGATTGCCCGCAGTGAAAAGAAGCTGGAAGAGATCAAGAAAAGCCACAAGACCTATATCCGGATCTTTGCAGGGGACATGGAAGAGGGTCTGGTATACAAGCAGGTGAAAAACCGGCTGGAGAATCAGAATCCTGATATCCGTATGCTGGTCAATGCAGCAGGATTCGGAAAGACCGGGACAGTAGAGGAGATTGCAAAGGAAGACAAGAAACTTCAGCTCCGCATGATCGACCTGAACTGCCGGGGACTGACCGAGATGACCTGTACCTGTCTGCCCTGGATGCATAAAGGAACCAGGATCATCAACCTGGCAAGCGCAGCAGCTTTTTGTCCGCAGGCAAAATTCGCAGTTTATGCAGCGACAAAGTCGTATGTACTGAGCTTTTCAAGGAGCCTTGCAGCTGAACTTAAGGAAAAAGGAATCTTCGTCACAGCGGTCTGCCCGGGACCTGTGGACACCCCGTTTTTTGAAGTGTCAGGGAAGTTGCCCGGTGGCATGAAAGAGGCTGTGATGGCAGATCCGGTACAGGTTGTAAAGCAGGCGCTCATTGATGCCAAATACAAAAAAGAGGTTTCTGTATATGGCACGGCAATGAAAGGGGCAGAAGTTGCAACCAAAGTACTTCCGCATGGAATGATCTTAAAAGCCATGTCAATGATGGAGAAAATAACGAAGGAGTAAGCGAAAGACAAGATGAAGATACAAAAAGGAGATGCAGGTTATCTGCGCAGAAGAAAACGATTATTGATACTGGAAGCTGTTGTCTCTTTTGGACTGGTTGCTGCACTGGTGATCGCCGGTTATGTGACAACAAAGACAAAGCTCAATCTGCTCACTGTAGTAGCGGTACTCGGATGTCTTCCGGCAAGCCGGATCCTGGTCAATCTGATCATGGTCATGCCGCATGATTCCATCAATGAGGCAACTGAGCTTGAAATCTCGGCTGTCACCGAAGAACTTACCGTTGCATACGATCTTGTGATCACCAGTGAGAAAAAGGCAATGCCGGTAGCAGCTGTTGCAATTTACAACAATACGATCTGTGGCTATGTGCCGGTGAAAAAAGTGGATGTGGACTATGCCGCAAAGCATATCAAATCCATTATGAAGCAGAACCAGTTCGACAAGGTGGTGGTCAAGCTTTTCCATGATTACAAAGCATTTCTGACCCGCGCCGAAGGAATGAACAACATTGCTTCTGTAGAACAGCAGGATACAAGAAAACACGAAGAGATGATCAAAGGACTCCTTCTGGACATTTCACTGTAAAAGGCAGGAGGAATTAAAAGCATGCAGAAAATAACCGTTTCGTCAAATGAAGCAGGACAGCGTCTGGACAAGCTTCTTGGAAAATATTTAAGTAATGCGCCGATGAGCTTTGTTTACAAGATGCTGCGGAAAAAGAACATCAAGTTAAACGGGAAAAAAGCGCAGGGAAATGAAAAACTGACAAAAGGAGACCAGGTTGAAGTATTTCTCTCAGATGATACCTGGCAGAAATTCGCAGGGGCACCGGGAGCAGAAAAGCAGCTTCCGGCAGATCTTGCACGGGCAATGGAAAGCAGCATTCGGCTGTCGGTAATCTATGAGGATCCGAATATTCTGATCCTGAACAAACCATCAGGCATGCTTTCCCAGAAAGCAGCACCGTCTGACCTTTCCCTGAATGAATATATGATCGCTTATCTGCTGAAAAAAGGTGATCTGAAACTAGCTGAGCTTGCTACTTTCCGCCCATCTGTCTGTAACCGCCTGGACCGGAATACCAGTGGTCTTGTAACCGCAGGGAAAAGCCTTGCGGGATTGCAGCAGCTCAGCGAGATTTTAAGAGACAGGACCGTGAAAAAATATTATCTCACGATCGTGGATGGGGTGATAAAAGACCGTCAGAAGATCGAAGGATATCTTCTGAAAAATGAGATGACCAATCAGGTGAAAATTCTGAAAGAAGCAAAAGGCGAGGCAAAGCCGATAGCCACAGAGTATATTCCGCTTGCGGATAATGGTCAGCAGACGATTCTGAAAGTGCATCTGATCACGGGACGGACCCATCAGATCCGTGCACATCTGTCTTCGACCGGTCATCCGATCATCGGGGATAGCAAGTATGGTAATCCAAAGGTCAATTCTATTTTCAGGAAAAAATATGCGTTAAAATATCAACTTTTACATGCATGGAAAATGCAGTTCCCGAAAAGAGAGGATGCGCTTGCAAAGGTATCGGAAAAGGAGCTTACCGCGCCTCTTCCGGAAGGATTTACAACCATCATAAAAGGAGAAGGATTAGAATGGGAACCTGGAATTCAAGAGGGCTAAGAGGTTCAACCCTGGAGGATTTTATTAACCGGACGAATGAACGCTATCAGCAGCAGGGACTGGCGCTCATTCAGAAAATCCCGACACCGATCACTCCGGTACGAATGGACAAAGATCACCGCCAGATCACGCTGGCCTATTTTGACCAGCGCAGTACGGTCGATTATATTGGAGCAGTACAGGGAATTCCCGTATGTTTTGACGCAAAAGAGTGCAGTATGGATACCTTTCCACTACACAATATCCATGAACACCAGATGACCTTTATGCGGGATTTTGAAAAACAGGATGGAATTTCCTTTTTTCTTATCTATTACAGTACAAAAAACCTGCTTTATTACATGCGTTTTGAAGAAATAGAAGTGTTTTGGGAGCGGATGAAGCAGGGCGGACGGAAAAGCGTACGCTTTGAAGAACTGGATGAGGAATATTTTATGCAGCTAAGGCAGGGCGTATTCGTTCCGTATCTGGAGATGCTCCAGAAGGATCTGGATCACCGGGAAGAAAGATAAGAAGCATGGAAAAGAGATTAGCAGGATAGAACTTCTGAGTGTGCAGGCTTGACAAGCCGCGTCAAAGTTCGTATAATACAACAAGGTCACGTTTTAATATGGTAACATACTAAAGTGACAAATAAACAAAAAAGAGGAGTTACAATCTATGGAGCAGTTATTACATACACCCGAAGGGGTCCGAGACATTTATCACGAAGAATGCGCCAAAAAGCTGGCACTTCAGAACCGACTTCATAAGACTCTGCATTTGTATGGATATCATGATATCCAGACTCCTATGTATGAATATTTTGATGTATTCAGAAAAGAGATCGGAACCATTCCTTCAAGGGAATTATATAAATTTTTTGACAGAGACGGCAACACACTGGTGTTAAGACCGGATATCACTCCGCAGATCGCACGTGCGACGGCAACTTTATTTAAGGATGATGAATTCCCGGCAAGGCTTTGCTATGTGGGGAATACATTTATCAATCATTCCAGTTATCAGGGACGATTAAAGGAAAGTACCCAGATGGGCGCGGAGATGATTGGACTGGATGCGGCGGACGCTGATGCGGAGATGCTGGCACTTGTCATTGACTGTCTGAAGAATGCCGGACTGGAAGAATTTCAGATCAGTATAGGAAATGTAGACTTTTTCCAGAGTCTGATCGAGGAATCCGAGATTGATGATGAGACAGAAGAACGTCTGCGTGAGCTGATTAACAACCGGAACTTTTTCGGTGCAGACGAACTTTTAGAAGAGGCTGATGCAAAACCGGTGTCAAGAAAAGCATTTTCTGCACTTTCAGAGATGGTCGGTGGTGTGGAGATCCTGGAGGAGGCGAAAAAGGTAGCGCCAAGCAAAAAAGCGATGAAAGCAATCCGGCGTCTCGAAAAAATCTACGCGATCTTATCTGTCTACAAAATGGAACAGTACATTACGTTTGATCTGAGCATGAGCGGAATTTACGGATATTATACCGGTATTATCTTCCGGGGATACACTTTTGGGACCGGGGATGCCATTGTAAAAGGCGGACGTTATGACCACCTGGTTGAAAAGTTTGGAAAAGAAGAGCCGGCGATCGGTTTTGCGATCGTAGTAGATGAACTGATGAGCGCACTTTCCCGCCAGAAGATCCAGATCTCAAGTGGCGAGAAGAGTTCCCTGATCTTATATGATAAAGAACGGTTGAAGGATGCAATCCAGCTTGCCATGGAATTCAGAGGGAAGGACAAGAATACCCAGATCCTTCAGAAAGCATCGGATAAGTCGCTGGAATTCTATGTGGATTATGGAAAACGCAGTCTTGCAGGAAGCATGCTGTATCTTCGCAGCAAAGGAGATGTGCAGATGGTGAACCTGATGACCGGCGAAGAGAAAATTGTAGGGTAGGGGTGAGACGATGAAAGACACAAGATATTTGACATTTGCGCTCTGTAAGGGGCGGCTCGCAAAACAGACACTGGAGCTTCTGGAAGAATTGGGGATCACCTGTGAGGAAATGAAAGATAAAGATTCCAGAAAGCTGATTTTTGTGAATGAAGAATTAAAACTCAAATTTTTCTTATCGAAGGGACCGGATGTACCGACCTATGTAGAATATGGTGCGGCGGACATCGGCGTGGTCGGAAAAGACACGATTCTGGAAGCGGGAAAGAAGGTACATGAGGTACTGGATCTTGGTTTTGGTAAATGCAGGATGTGCGTATGCGGACCGGCAGATGCGAAAAAATATCTGGAGAATCACGAACTGATCCGTGTGGCAACAAAATATCCGAATATTGCAAAGGATTATTTTTATAATACCAGACACCAGACGGTAGAGATTATCAAATTGAACGGTTCGATTGAACTTGCACCGATCGTTGGCCTTTCAGAGGTGATCGTGGATATTGTGGAAACCGGATCCACCCTGAAGGAGAACGGACTTGTAGTTCTCGATGAGGTTTGCCCGTTATCAGCGCGTATGATCGTAAACCCGGTCAGCATGCGTCTGGAAAATGACAGGATCAAGGAACTTCTTTATAAACTCAGAAGTATATTAAAAAGGGAGGCTTAATGCACATGAGAATACAAAAGCTGAACAGCGATACAAAGAAAAATCTGCTGGAAGATCTGCTGAAAAGAAGTCCGAACAATTATGGACAGTATGAGGCGAGCGTAAAAGAAATTTTAGATAAAGTAAAAGAAGAAAAAGATGCGGCAGTTTTTGCATACACTGCCAAATTTGATGGAGCAGAGCTTACTGCAGATACGATTGAAGTCACAGATGCAGAAATTGAAGAAGCATATGCGCAGGTTGATGATACACTTCTTACAGTCATCCGCAAAGCAAAAGACAATATCGAAAGTTATCATGCAAAACAGCGTCAGAACAGCTGGTTTGACAGTAAACCGGACGGAACCATTCTTGGGCAGAAGATCACTCCGCTTCACAGAGTCGGCGTGTATGTGCCGGGAGGAAAGGCAGTTTATCCGTCTTCGGTACTGATGAATGTGATGCCGGCAAAGGTTGCCGGTGTGGATGAGATCATCATGGTAACGCCTCCTGGAAAAAATGGAAAAGTAAGTCCGAATACACTGGTTGCAGCCAAAGAAGCCGGTGTGGATAAGATCTACAAGGTCGGCGGTGCACAGGCAATTGCAGCCCTTGCATACGGAACAGAGAGTATCCCGAAGGTTGACAAGATCGTAGGACCTGGAAATATCTATGTAGCACTTGCAAAGAAAGCAGTTTACGGTCATGTCAGCATTGATTCCATTGCAGGACCAAGTGAAATCCTGGTTGTGGCAGATGAGACAGCTAATCCGAGATATGTTGCGGCAGACCTGCTTTCCCAGGCAGAGCATGATGAGCTCGCTTCCGCAATTCTTGTTACGACAAGTGAAAAGCTGGCACATGAGGTATCCGATCAGGTAGATGGTTTCTTAAAAGAACTTTCAAGAGCAGAGATCATTTCCAAATCTCTGGATAATTACGGATATATTCTGCTTGCCGATACGATGGAAGATGTGATCGACGTGGCAAATGAGATCGCATCCGAGCATTTGGAAATCCAGACAAAAAATCCATTTGAAGTGATGACCAAGATCCGCAATGCAGGAGCTATCTTTATCGGAGAATATGCAAGCGAGCCACTGGGCGATTATTTCGCCGGACCAAACCATATCCTTCCGACCAACGGAACCGCTAAATTCTTTTCCCCGCTTTCTGTAGACGATTTCATTAAGAAATCCAGTATCATCTCTTATTCAAGAGAAGCACTGCAGAAGGTACATAAGGATATCGAAAGCTTTGCAAAAGCGGAACAGCTGACTGCGCATGCCAATTCGATCCATGTACGTTTTGAAGAGGAGGACTAAAAGATGGAGAGCAGAGTTGCATCCTGCAGTCGTGTGACAAAAGAGACACAGATCGAGATGACACTGAATCTGGACGGAACAGGAAAGACTGACATTTCTACTGGCATCGGTTTCTTTGACCATATGCTTTCCGGCTTTGCAAGACATGGACTTTTTGATCTGACTGTCAAAGTTACCGGAGATCTGGAGGTAGACAGCCACCACACGATCGAGGATACCGGAATCGTGCTGGGGCAGACCATTGCAAAAGCACTGGGAGATAAAAAAGGAATCAAGCGGTATGGACATTTTATGCTTCCGATGGATGAGGTGCTGGTGCTTTCGGCAATCGACCTTTCCGGAAGACCATATCTGAATTTTGACGCCACATTTACCTGTGACAAATTAGGAGAACTGGACACGGAGATGGTAAAAGAATTTTTCTATGCTGTTTCCTACAGCGGGGCAATGAACCTGCACCTGAAAGTCCTGGATGGCGGCAACAACCATCATATGGCAGAGGCGTTATTTAAAGCATTTGGAAAAGCGCTTGATATGGCTGTATCCGAAGAACCACGGATGAAAGAAGTGTGGTCTACAAAAGGCAGTCTGTAAAAAGATAAAAGGAGTTTCTCGTATGAGTTATAAAAGATTGATTCCCTGCATTTTTATCCTTGGAGGGAAGGCGGTAAAATGGTTTGATGACCCGACAGTTGTATCTGAAGATGTGATCGCGCTGGCAAAAGAGTACAGCGATAACGGGGCGGATGAACTTCTGGTATTTGACCTTTCAAGTACGGACCAGGATCATGATGAGTCCATTGAACTGATGAAAAAGATCAACCGCGTGATTCGGATCCCGATGGTTGCCGGAGGAAATGTAAAGCGGCAGGAGGATGTAAAGAAAATCCTCTACACCGGTGCAAAGCGTGCCATGCTGAATTTTTCAAAGCCGGATTCACAGAAACTGATCGAAGAGGTGGCAAAGCGGTTTGGAAAAGAGAAGATCGCGGTGTCACTGAATGACTTTGATGCATTATTTAAGCAGCAGCATCTGATCCAGACTTACAGTAGCCAGATTGTATTTATGCACCGTCTGGATCTGAATTCCGTTGTAAATATTACGGATATTCCGTGTGTGGTTGTGACCGATACACTGGAAAAGGAAGAGCTTTTTAAGATCCTGGAATGCCCGGGTGTGAAAGGACTTTCTGGAATGTATGTGAGTCAGAGAGAAATCAATTGTGCTGATTTCAAAGAAGAGTGCAGCCAAAAAGGAATTCGTATGACATCCTTTGAGAGTCTGATGGATTTTTCCGAATTTAAATTAAATTCCGATGGATTACTTCCGGTTGTTACACAGCATTATAAGACGTCCGAAGTGCTGATGGTGGCATACATGAATCAGGAGGCATTTGAAAAAACAGTGAAAACCGGACGGATGACCTATTTCAGCCGGAGCAGACAGAGTCTCTGGACAAAAGGCGAGACATCCGGACATTTTCAGTATGTCAAATCCCTGACCATCGACTGTGACAAAGATACCCTGCTTGCAAAAGTCGATCAGGTAGGAGCGGCATGTCATACCGGCAATCCGACCTGCTTCTTCCAGCCAATCGTAGGGGATCAGTATGAAGAAATCAATACGCAGCAGGTATTCGAGAGCGTGTATCATACGATCATGGATCGCAAAGAGCATCCAAAGGAAGGATCTTACACGAACTATCTGTTTGAAAAAGGTATTGATAAAATTCTGAAGAAGGTTGGAGAAGAGGCTGCCGAGATCATCATTGCAGCGAAGAATCCGAACCCGGAAGAACTCAAATATGAGATGTGCGACTTCCTGTATCATATGATGGTGTTGATGGCAGAACGTGGGATCACCTGGGATGACATCATGGAAGAGATGGCAAAACGGTAAAAATAGCATATTTGAAAAAAAGAGGGACATATACTGAGGTAGAGGTATATGTCCTTTTTGTTTGCCTGAAATTGGGAAAGAACTTTCTGGTAAATGAAAAGAACTACCTGCCAAAGATGCGCACTCGCGCAAAGAAGAATGTTGCAAGTAACTGCGTTCGGTGTAGAATGCACCGAGGCACATTCAGTTTAATTGGATGCTTTAGCAGAAGGGAGAGATTGGAATGAACGAATCACAGGAACGCCGCGAGGAGTTGCTTAGGATGTCACGTCAAAAATGGAGAAAGGGCAGTATCCCGGCGGTGCATCCAAGGTATCAGCATGTATACAGGGGATTATATGGAGAACATTCTTCAGAAGAAAATGGCGGAAGCAGTTTCTTTGCGCGGATGTTTATCAGTTTCCTTATCTTTGGGATGTTTGTGGCGGCAGATTATACAGGAGAGAAAATCTGGAAATATACGCCCTCACAGATCGTGTCACAGATTGAGTACCAACCGGATATTATGGGTGGAAAATGGTAAGAGAAGATAGGAAAGCAGTTCTATGGCGGAGACGGACTTGTAGAAAAAGGTGTAGAAAATACAATCCGCAATATCGGAGAGCTTGCAAAGAAGGGAATGCGTGAAACGGATAAGACGATCATCCAGATCATAACAAGGTAACTTATTGACAAAGTAATATGAACTGGAACCATAAATGTAGAAATTGTGTATTTTTACTAAAAAAACACCACATATGGTTGAATTTATGCTATAATTAAAAATAATCAAATAAAAGATGAATGGAACCCATAAATTTAATGTTTCATACATTTTATTAATGCAATTGTTAATGCGAAGAAGAATTTTTTGAAAACTTCAAAAATTAACATACAACTTATAGTCTATTTACGAGAGGAGGATCAATTATTGAAGTTTAGGAACAAATTTGTATCAAAAAGGATCGGGACAAAGACACTGGCAAGCCTTCTGGCATTTGGAATGGCTCTTGGTTCGCCAATGGCGGTATTTGCCGATGATGGAGAAACGGCCGTTGTGGCAGAGAATACAGTGCAGGCAAAAAAGACAGATGGATCGGAAGTATTTGTGGGTGTATCTGATTGTGTACGGGGAATGATGGAAAGCGGAGCAGTCAGGCTGAATGATGAAACCGGCTATCTGGAAGATACCTCGACTGGTCAGAAAGTGGATCCGGAGACAGGAGAACGCCTGACAGAGACACCGGATGTTCCGGAGACACCAGCCATACCGGACAATCCTGGAAATGAAGAAACTCCAGAGACACCGGAAAAACCAGGCACTCCGGAAAATCCGGATAGCCCGGATTCCGGCAAATCCGATTCCAAAGATCCGATTCAGACACCGGATACTGATAAGGCAGATTCTTCCGAAGACCGGAAAGATACAAAGACCGACCCAATTCCGGGAAGTGAGATCGACCATACACAGGAGATCAGCAAAGCAGAAGAAGCAGACAGTCAGAACGAATCAAAAACTGCAGTCAGTAATTCTGAACTGATCAGCCGTCAGCAGATTGTGAAGCAGCCAGAGATGGTAGAGGATTTCCGTTTCTGGACTGTGGCAAGAAAATATGCATTTGCCAGAACAGCGATCAATGTACGGGAGGAAATTCCGGAAGCTGCAGATGGCAGGGCAGATACTTCCGAGGAAGCCAAAGAAGCAGAGCTTGAAGCGGCAAAAAAAGATGCAAAAGAGCTGAGAGCCGGATTTGATATAGAGAATCAAAAATACAACACGAAAAAAGTGAAACGTACAAAAACGGCAAAAGGTGTAAAAAAATCTACACAGATCAAACTAACCGGACTCAACATTTTTTCATCAGCGAAATTAAAGACAGAGGCGCCGAATCAGACCAATCTGAAAGCTGGAAAAAGAGCTGAAGCAGCAAGACAGGCTGAGAAGGATCTGCAGAAGCAGAAAGAAGAACAGGCGGCAAAAGTGACTGCTGACCTGGCAGCACAGCAGATGGAAGAAAAGGTCCGCTCGGTCGGAACGATTTCGCAGGATGGGCTTCTTTATATTTTGAAAGAAGAAGACAATGGCTGGTTGTATGTGGAATCCGGTAATGTCAGGGGATTTGTAAAGGCGTCTGAAATTTATACGGAAGATGCGGCACAGGAACTTCTGGATGTCTATCAGACACAGGCCAGGTTAGAAGCTTCCAAAGAAAACAAAGACTATACCGGAATCGAGGGAACCGCAAAGACGGCACAGACACTGGTAGAGGCTAAAGATAATCAGGCATATACCTATCTCCGTGCGACGGTGAACCAGACGGTTGCAGATAAAGAACCGGCACTGGTAAGCGAACAGGTAGATACTGATAAAAAAGGAATCCTGGATATTCAGGAGGAGAAGAATGCGGATTCCAGAGTTGTCGGAACAATGACAGCAGGAGAGCTCTGCTACATTCTCGCAGATGAGGATTCAGACTGGGTTTATGTAGAATCCGGAGATGTCAGAGGCTTTGCGGAAAAGAAGTATTTGAAATCAGACGCTGAAACCAAAGCACAGGTGACAGAAAGAGGAGCTGATGCCTATTCAATGGCAGAGGAAAACATGGATCCGGAAGATAATAAAGCTCTTTACTATACGCTGACTTCTACAAAAGAAGGAACGCCGAGTGGTGAAATCCGCCAGTCAATGATTGAATATGCATCCCAGTTTGTCGGTAATCCTTATGTGTGGGGCGGAACCAGTCTGACAAACGGAGCAGACTGTTCCGGATTCGTACAGCAGATTTACAAGGCTTACGGATATGATCTTCCGCGTGTTGCCGAGGATCAGAGCCAGTATGGGACCAAGATTCCAGTAGAAGACGCACAGCCTGGAGACCTGATCTTCTATGCAAAGAACGGTTATGTATATCATGTTGTGATGTATGCCGGAGATGGAAAGACCATCGAAGCTGCAAATGAAGATGTTGGAATTATTTACGGAACTGTTTACGACAAAGATGCAGTATGGGCGACCCGGATTCTGGACGATAATTATACCGTCGCAGGTGGAGGAATCGGCGAGGTCAATGCAACGCAGGAGATGTACGGAACGGATCTTGGCAATTTTACGATTACATATTACTGTGCATGTGAAATCTGCTGTAACAAAGCAGACGGGATCACAGCAACTGGAACCCCAGTCATTGAGGGACAGACCATTGCGGTGGATCCGAGTGTAATCCCTTACGGAACAAAAGTCATCATCGGCGGACATGTATTTACTGCTGAAGACTGTGGTGGTGCGATCAAGAAAAACCACATTGATGTCTATGTAAACAGCCATGAAGAAGCACTTGCTCTCGGCGTGACGAATGCAGAAGTATATCTGGTTAAATAAAAATTAAGCGAAGGATAATTTGTTCTTTCGGAGTTTATCTAAAGCCATAAAAAAAGGAAAATGTTCTGACGTAAAATATGTCAGGACATTTTCTTTTTTTCATTTTACCAAAATATTTTCCGAAAGAAATTACTCTCTGAGTTTGAAAAATTTTATCAGAAATATTTTTAATGAAATATGGACGGTTTTGTCAAAGAGTAGTAGAATAAAAATGTCGCGTTTCGACTAAAAGGACTACATTTTACAGAATTTGTAAGAAGGAGCAACAGATTTTGAAATATAGAAATATACAGGTAGCAAAAATGACAGGAGTAAAAATTCTAGCAGGATTACTTGTTTTCGGACTTACTTTCAGCGCTCCGGCAACAGCTTGGGCAGCAGAGAGCGGTCTTACAGAGGTTACTTCTAATGGATCAGAAAATGGAGAAAAATTACAGGCAAAATCCATTGATGGGCGTGATACACTTACAGAAGTATCAGATCTTGTCCTGGAGATGATTCATAATGAAGAAATCAGATACAATGAAGAGACTGGATATCTGGAAGATACCGGTCTGCGTGATGCAGCGAAAACAGGATGGAAGGTTGATCCGATAACAGGAGATGAAGTAGAAGTAATCCCGGCTAATCCAGATGTGCCGGTTACGCCGGAGCAACCGACAGATCCGGTCAATCCGGATACACCACAGCAGCCTTCAGATGGCAATGTGAATAATGAACAGCAGCCTTCGGAAGATCAGACAGAAGGCTCAGAAGAAAAAAACAAAGCGCAGGAGCAGGAAAAAAATACGCAGGATAGTGAACACAAGATGACCAATGAAGAACTGGTCAAGAGACAGCAGATCGTCAGTCTTCCGGAATACGAAGAAGATTTCCGTTTCTGGACAGTTGCGAGAAAATATGCATTTGCAAAGACAAAGATCAGCATACGTGAGGCAATTCCGGAGGATATCAGTGGAGCCGTTGATACTGATCGGACAGAAAGTGATATTCAGGAAGCAACAGCTGATGCTAAAAAACTGTTTCATAAGGAAACTTCTGTAAAGGCGAAGAAATCAAAGACGAAATCTTCTGCGAAAAAGACGAAAACAGCAAAGAAAGTACAGCTTAATACATTTTCTGCCGAGACATTAAAAAACACAGCAGACACTTCGGGAAAGAAGTCATCCTTAAACTCGGATACTGCTACAGCATTGCAGGATGATACTTTAAATGCATCCCCAGCATCCCGGCAGTTGACCGAAAAGGTGCGTTCTGTCGGAGAAATTTCACAGGATGGACTTCTCTACATTCTGAAAGAAGAAAAGAATGGATGGCTGTATGTAGAATCCGGAAAGGTCAGAGGATTTGTAAAAGAATCCGAGCTTTATACCGGAGATGCAGCACAGGTACTGTTGAGCGGATACCAGAAGCAGGCAAAAAAAGCTGCAAAAAAAGCCAAGAGTGCATATACTGGAATCGAAGGGACAGCATCCCTTGCAAAAGAAACGGTTCCGGCAAATGAAAATCAGGCATTTACCCATGTACGTGCAACCGTAAATCAGACACTGGCTACGAAAAAATACGCACTGGCAGATGCATCAAAGTCGGATGGAACTGTAGCAATCCAGGAAGAGGCAAATGGACAGTCACGTGTGATCGGAACCATGTCTCAGGGTAATCTGTGTTATATCCTTGCGGATGCAAAGAAAGACTGGATCTATGTAGAATCCGGGGATGTCCGTGGCTTTGTCTCTAAAGAGGCTGTTCAGACTGGAGATGAAGTAAAAGCGCAGGTAGAAGCAGCAGGCGAAGGTGCTTACCAGACAGCTACAGAACTGATTGCACCGGAAGATAACCAGGCACTTTATTATAGCTATGCTTCTGTAAAGCCGGGAACACCGGGGAATGCGATCCGCCAGGCAATGCTGGATTTTGCCGCACAGTTCATTGGCAATCCTTATGTATGGGGCGGTACAAGCCTGACAGAAGGGGCGGACTGCTCCGGATTTGTACAGCAGATCTATAAGAATTTTGGCTATAATCTGCCAAGAGTAGCCGAAGATCAGAGCCAGTATGGAACCAAGATTCCGGTTGAAGACGCACAGCCGGGGGATTTGATTTTCTATGCAAAAGACGGTTATGTTCATCATGTTGTGATGTATGCAGGAGACGGAAAGACCATCGAAGCTGCAAATGAAGACCAGGGAATCATTTCCGGAACGGTATATATTCCGGAAGCTGTCTGGGCAACCAGAATCCTGGAAGAAAATTATAATCTGGAAGGCACGGATGTGAACGAACAGAACGCTACAGCCGAACAGTATGGAGACAGTATTGGTGAGTATACCATTGATTATTATTGTTCCTGCGAGACTTGCCGTGCGAAGGCAAGCAAAGTCAAAGCAACCGGAACTCCGGTTGTTGAAGGGCAGACCATTGCGGTTGACCCGGATGAGATTCCGTATGGAACAAAGGTGATCATTGACGGACATGTATTTACTGCTGAAGATTACGATACTTCCGGTAAAGAAAAACATATCAGTATCTATGTCAATGAGCATGAGACTGCACAGAAGCTGAATGAGAAGAAGGCAGAAGTACATCTGGTGAAATAAAGACAATCAAAAAAAGAAATATTAAACAAGAAAAACTTCGGATCACTGGCGAAAATCCAGAATATCCGAAGTTTTTTGCATGTCTACACTATTCAGACAACAGGCGCAGATTCTGGCTGAAATGAAAGCTCTGCAGAAAAAACTGAAGATGGCAATTCTGCTGATTACGCATGATTTGGGAATTGTGGCGGATGTGGCTGATAAAATTATAGTTATGTACGCCGGGAAAATTGTAGAAAAGGGTACGGTCAGAGAGATTTTCTATCATCCGGTTCATCCATATACAAAAGCCCTTTTAAATTCCGTTCCACGACTGGACAGAGACGGAAAAGAAATGTGTTGCACATGTCTAGCCAAAAAAAAATCTTAGAAGTTAAAAATTTGAAAAAATATTTTCCGGCTACTCAAAAACAACAGTTAAAAGCTGTTGATAATGTGTCATTTGATATTTACGAAGGTGAGACGCTGGGAATTGTTGGTGAATCCGGATGTGGGAAAACAACCTGTAGAAAAACCTGTCTTGGAATGTATCCGGTAACAGATGGAGAGGTTCTGTTTCACGGGAAGAACATTCATACCATGTCAAAGAAAGAACGGTTTGCATTTACAAAACGTGTGCAAATGATTTTCCAAGATCCGTATGCTTCTCTTGACCCACACCAGAAGGTTTATGATATAATAGTAGAAGGAATCCAGATTCACGGGATGGCGAAGAACAAAACGGAAGAAAAGAAGATGGTAGCGGAACTACTTGAGATGGTTGGATTGAATGCAGAGCATGCAGCGAGAAATGTCCACGAGTTTTCAGGTGGGCAGCGTCAGAGGATTGGAATTGCCAGAGCACTTTCCGTTAATCCGGAATTCTTGTTTTGTGATGAGCCTATTTCAGCATTGGATGTTTCGATACAGGCACAGATTATAAATCTGCTTATGAAATTACAGAAAGAAAAAAAGTGTATGTAACAGAGGAGAAAGAAAAATGAAGTACGATTTTACAAGTATTATTGACCGGAAAGGAAAAGATGCTCTTGCAGTGGATAGCCTTCCAAATTTGCTTGGGCCGGGGAAAAAAGTAGAAGTAAGAGAAGGGCTGGATTACATTCCGATGTGGGTTGCGGACATGAATTTTCCGGCACTCCCGAAGATCACCGAAGCGATCATTGAAAGAGCGAAACATCCGACCTATGGATATTTTATTACCAGAGATGAGTATTACAACAGCATCATCAAGTGGCATGAAGAACGGAATCATGTGACCGGACTGAAAAAAGAACATATCGGTTATGAGAATGGAGTTTTAGGCGGCGTGGCAAGTGCACTTCACGCGGTCTGCTCACAGGGTGACAATGTCCTTGTCCATGCACCGACTTACATAGGATTTACCGGCACACTGAATAATAATGGCTACCATATCATCCACAGTCCGCTGAAAAAGGACGAAGAAGGCATCTGGCGGATGGACTTTGAGGATATGGAAGAGAAGATCGTGAAAAACAAGATTCATGCAGCCATTTTCTGTTCACCGCACAATCCGACCGGTCGTGTATGGGAGCGCTGGGAAATCGAGAAAGCAATGGAAATCTATAAAAAATACGATGTGACCGTCATTTCCGATGAAATCTGGTCCGATATTATTTTATATGGAAACGAGCATATCCCAACCCAGTCTGTATCTGAAGATGCAAGAAACAGAACGATTGCTTTATACGCACCGTCAAAGACCTTCAACCTTGCCGGACTGATCGGAAGCTATCATATTATATACAGCAAACGCCTGAAAGACAGAGTTTTAAAAGAGTCCTCCCTCTGCCATTACAATTCGATGAATGTGCTGTCCATGCATGCACTGATGGGTGCGTATACACCGGAAGGACAGGAATGGGTAGGCGAGCTTCGAGAAGTGATCGGGGAAAATGTCGCTTATGCATGTGATTATATCGACAAACATTTTGAAGGTGTTTCCGTAACCAGACCGCAGGGAACCTATATGCTGTTTGTTAACTGTGAAGAATGGTGCAAGGCACATGATAAGAGCCTAGAAGACGTTCTGAAGATGGGATATGAAGCAGGTGTGTTCTGGCAGAACGGAAAGCCATTCCATGGTGAATGGTATATCCGTATGAACCTTGCACTGCCGACATCCAGAGTGAAAGAAGCATTTGACCGTCTGGATAAATATGTATTCAATGCTTAAAATGCATACAATAAAGAAGGAAAATAAAAATGGAATTAGTAAAAGAGCTGCCGAAGATTTTTGAAGAATTCGGACAGCTGGATACACGAATTGCTGCATTTTTAGAGATGATCTAGGATTCAGAATGTATCAAATTTAAAAGAATGTGTCCCGGTATTCTGAAAAAGTGGATGGGATTCTAACAGATTTATGTTATAATAGGAATTAACAGGCAGGGAACAGGCATCAGTCTGTTCCCTGTGTATATTTACAGGTATATGGAGAATATACCGGAATTTTTTCAGAGAGCAGCTAAGACTGAGGCGAAGCCTTTGAAAAAATTTTACCAGATTGAATAAAATAAAAGAGGTACTGAATATGACAATCGAAGAACGCGCAGCAAAAGCTGCAGATTTAAAAACTGCCGGAGCATGCAACTGTTCCCAGGCAGTGGTAAAAGTATTTGAAGATAAGCTTTCATTGGACGATGAGACACTGATGAAATTAACCGCAGGCTATGCAGCTGGAATGGGATGTCTGGAAGCAACCTGCGGGGCACTCATAGGAGCTGTGATGACCGCCGGAGTCCTGACAGACGGAGCCGGAACGCCTCGTTATTCCAAAGAAATCCTTGCAAAGTTTCAGCAAAAATGCGGAGCAACGATCTGCAGGGAGTTGAAGGGCGTCGGCACAGGAAAGGTACTTTGTGAATGTCCGGAATGCGTAAGAAATGCGGTGCTTGCACTAGGAGAAGTAATGGGGATTGAATAAAAGGATAGGGATTTCTCCGCCAAATTCAAATCAGAATTAGTGATTGAACTGCTCAAAGGAGAAAAAGACTTAAATACAATCGCAACCGAAAACAATATTCAGCCGAATCTTCTCCGAAACTGGAAGAAGGAGTTCCTCGATAAAGCATCCGTAGTTTTTGATGACACACGAGAGGATAATCTGAAAGAAAAACTCGCTTTAGAGCGCAAGGAAAAAGCTGAATATGCGAAAAAAGTTGGCCAGCTCACCATGCAGGTGGATTGGTTGAAAAAAAAATCTGAAGAAACACTTGGACCTGACTACGAGAGTAAATTTAGTCCAAAACCTTTTGAAGACTAAAGAACTTCCAGTTAAAACAGGAGCTGCGCTTCTTGATATCAATCGTACCAGTGTTTATTACAAGGGCACGCCCATATCTCAGGAGGAGTTAGATTGCAAATCGATCATAGATCGATTACACACGGATAATCCGGCCTGGGGAGCTCGACAACTGTCTGCTCAACTGAAGGAACGAGGGCATCAGGTTGGCTGCCGGAAAACGCGCCGTTATATGAATGAAATGGGGATTGATCCAATCTATCCAAAAATGAACCTTTCTAAACGTATGCAACAGGCTAAAGTCTGCCCGTATCTGCTGCGTAACGCCGTTATCGACCGTCCTAATCAGGCATGGTCAATCGACATCACATATATCGCCATTAAACATGGATTTTTGTATTTAACAGCTGTGATTGACTGGTACAGCCGCTGTATCGTTGGATGGGAAGTCGATGATACTCTGGATACCAGAATGGTCATAACTGCGCTAAAGAAGGCGTTTATGGTAGCAAAACCTGTTATCCTGAATTCGGATCAGGGCTGTCAGTTTACAAGCAATGAGTATATGAATTTTCTCAAAGAGAACCAGATCTGTCAAAGCATGGATGGTAAAAGCCGCTGGGCTGACAATATCATGATTGAACGATGGTTCCGGAGCTTCAAGTACGAGGAAGCATATCTGACCCAATATAACAATATCAGAGAAGCACGGAAGGCAATCGGTAAATATGTGCACACTTACAACTTTGAACGTTGTCATTCTGCACTCAATAATCAGACACCGGCATCCTGCTATTATCCGATCCTGTTACTGGATGATCATGCAGCCTAAGGGGGATTTTCTCCCCCTACCCAGTTACATATATCAGTTCATTATAAAAAGCTTAGATTTTTGTCTTGACAACTGAACCACTATAGTTTCTTTTTTGAAAAGTAAAATCAATGATCATCGATGCAATAAACTCTGTTAAATCTTTTTGAAGAATGAATAAGCTCAAAAAAAGTTTTGGAGCCAGAAATATTTCCATTTAATAAACGAAGCGTACGCAAATAATCATCATCAATTTCCTCATAATCATGTAACAGCAACCAAGTTTTCGCTGGAACATTCACCCAAGGCGATACCTGATTAGAATTATTTGCCCCTTTCGGAACAAACGCTAACGCTTCTCCACGTGATGCACGAAAAATATCAGCGTTACATAATATTTTCCAATCATCATCGGTACTAAACAATAAAACCCGCGAAATATGTGGGAGCATTTTTTCCGCAATAGGCAAATCAACAGAAAAGAAAACAGATGGCGCCCCTTTATCCAGCTTAACCAAGTGCATGTTCATAACCTCCGTAGGTGTTAAAGTACGAAACTTTTCCTTCGTTCCCGATTTATTAAGCCCCAAAGAAATCGGGCGCCCCTGAACACGGATTCCCAAAATCACATCTGGAATATCATCAACATTAGCCACGCACAATTCACCAAAACCCTTAGAATTTTTTAACATATAAACCTCCTTTAAGCAACTGACAAAAAACTCTTGTGGGGCAGAATATAAGTTACAAAAACTTATATTCTCCTCACTTTTCAAACTAATTTTAACACGAACGCCGCCAAAAGTCAATATGATTTTTTTAAAATCATGCTTATTTTTTATTTAATCGGTTATATTTTTCTATATATTACCATCTTTTAGTTTATACTTCTCTCTTTTGACAGCAAAAATTTTATTAAATCTTTTCAAATATTTTTTTCTTTAACATTAATAGTCTCTCGAAATCTCTAAGCCTTGATTTATCTGTTTCTGAGATTCCTTTTTTCAAAAAGTTCCTGACATTTACCTCTAAAAATGCGGCGCTTCGCGCCTTTTGACTAACAAGTTATATTGTTCCAGCGCACCAGACAGACTTTTTGCTTTGGAGGTGTGTTTCATTGAAACCTATTAACATCGGCGGTCATTTTTCCTATCAGAAACATGTCCTGACTCAACTTCGTAAATATTATCCGAATGCATCCTCTTCTTTTTCTTCCTCTACCTGGCAGATTCTCAATAAGTTTTGAGATCTTGATCTGTCAAAAATTGACGAACTTATACAAGATTGATATTCTGTCATTGGTTCTGAGCCAAGACTTCCTTTCGACATGCTCCGCTCTATCCTTGTGTCTGTTGAATTTAAAATACCTTCTTACACAAGACTGGCTTCTGATCTGAAAGAGAATCATCTGCATACCATTATTTCAAGTTTTTATGTTGGTAATACTCCAGGCGTTAGTACCTTTTATGACTTTCACAGGCGACTTTGGTTTTCTTCTGACAAAAGCCTGACTAATGCAGTTCATCCATTACAAATCTTTGCCTTTCACATTTCGTCTTCCTTATGAAAAAGTACATGAAATAAGGGATATGAGATAACTATGTCAACTCATATCCCCGATACATATTTCCATATTAATCTACAATACTTATCCAAGAACTGCTCTACCACATATCACTTCTATTATTTTCAGAGAAAACTCTCTCTGCTATGTAACCTTCTTTTCTTGGCTTGTTTTCCCTGACAAGTGCTCTCACATTTTTTACTTTTCTTCCATCACCACCTGCAGCTGATTCTTCGCCGCAATGGATGCATATTTTCCAAATTTCTTTCCCACCTGCTCTACTGTCTCAGGTTCTTCCTTTACGCAGTCGTAATATACTGCGCTGCTCAGCTTTTTCATAATTGCTTTCTGATCCAGTTCTTTCCAGTTTTGCGGCAGTTTGTTTTCGTCAACCAGTTTCAGCAATAGCTTTCTTACTCTTGCTGTAGTGACAACTGAATTGGTAAGTTCCTGCATCTCATTTCTTTCATTAATCTGCTCTATGCTCATTCGATGGACAGATTTCTTCTCTGCAAAATTGTCTCCTACGATTTTTGTGTAAAATGGAAAACGCTCGTTTGGATCATTAAGACGAGTCATGTTTTTAATTACCACACCCTCGCCATATTCTCCTCCAAGCTCTGTTTTTCCCACAAGAGCTTCAACATCATCCCATGAGGTAAATGAATCATCATAAAAAACAGGCACATAAATCAATTCTAACTGCTGAACGATTCTTTTCACCTGCTCCTGCGGCAGATATAAGCCGGTTTCTGCATCCCGGACATCGAAGCAATAGGCGTTATAATACCTGTCTTCCGGATATTTCACCGTATGAGGTGCCAGCCATTCTGCAAACAAAATCAGGTTATTTCCAAGAATCTTTGCAACTTTTTCCTTATCCAGCTGCTGTGACCACTGCCACGCACCGGAAAGGTTATGTTCTTCATCCAATTGGAACCTGCGGCTAAACGAGCATACCTTGTCCGACTCCTCATCATATCGGATAGAGAAATTCGCACCGTCAATTTTCTCCTGTACCACGATATGATCACCAACACGGATTCCCGGCAGATCTTTGGTTTTTACCCTGGAAATGTTCATATATTTTCTTTGCTGCATTTTCCCACATCCTTTTTTATTCTTTATGTAGGAATCGTAGCACAGCAGGATAATTTTGCCATTTAACTCGCAGTTCACTATATAATTCCAGAAATTCTTCTATATTTTAATATTATTTTTCCGCTACAAATTGAGTTCTCCAATTGAACACTATTTCTGAAAATTTTTTCATTAACACTCTTTGCCACTTTTTAAAGCCGCTTCAACCTGGTGCCTGACCATTTTACTTACAATTTTATCTCGCCTTTCGCCTATCTCAAATGAGGAATCCAATAACAGTTCCAATTTTTCCCGTGTATATGGACTGTCAATCAAACAATATAATTCTTTCCACGTTCTGCCATCTTTTGCACACCTGTTCGAAATATAATCCTCTGTATCATTCTCCATGCAGTACGGCAAGCAAGACATATTATGATCAAACAGAGGGGCAAAACCTAAAATTATGTTCGTATCATTTTCTATAAAAACCCCAATATTTCCATAATGCCGGTCAACATTACATGTTACATAATCCAGAAGAAGCATATCCCTGATTTGCTCTTTACTCGCTGAATCAGCATTTTGTAATAACTTTGCAAAATTACATTCTTCCATATAATGTAAATCTCTGTATATAATCAACCCAATTTTTTCATTTGTCACACATTTGCACTTAGACACCAGTCTTCCTTTATAAAAATCCGTCGTATATTTCACTGCATCTATTCCCAGTTTTTCAGCTATTTTACAGGCATATACTTCCGAATACGGCTCATTTCCCCGGCTTCCCGAGCCAGGACCAGTTGTCCCGGCCTTGTATAAATAAATATCATTTACATTTCTTTTCCAACACTTGGGAAATCTGCCATCTGGCACATTTCTCGCACTTCCTGACAACTATGGATTCGTACATCTCCATGTCCCGCCAGATGTGCTAATGGCATTTCGATATGATTCATCAGCCATACCATAAATTTATCGCTTGTATAATCACGCAGTACCAGCCTTCCATGAGGCTTCAGCACTCGTGCAGCCTCGTTTATAAACGCCTGCGGATTGGGATAATGGTGAAAACTGTTTGTACAAACCACCACATCAAATGCATCTTTGGCAAAAGGAAGATTCTCGCTGTCTCCTATCATAAACTTTGTATGAGCAAGCTTTTTTCCCGTGCCACTTCAATCATACGAGGAGTCAGATCAATTGTTCTGTTAGCAAACTTCCATCCTCTCATTAGTTAGCTTTCTCTAACTTTGTTTTAACACAAAACTTAAAAAGATGGAAGTCTTACCTCCCATCTTTACGCTTTTTATATGATCTGTTACGGAACCTGTTAAATCAAAAGAGCCGAAAAGCACCCCTTTTACCAGCTTTCCGACTCGCCAAGAACAGGGGATGAGAGAATCGAACTCCATGTTCATCCCTGAAAAATCCTCATAAATCAAGGCTTTTCGTCTATTTTGAACTCTTATTTTTGGTACCCTCTGGTACCCTGTGTTCATCATACTAGAAATTAACAGCATTGTTAATCTGTTTCAATTTAGTTTCCGTATTTTTGTTGCTGAAATAATAGTATTTTCTTGTGGTAGCAATATCACTGTGTCCAAGTTGCTCAGAAACTGTACTTTCATTTACTCCGCAATCTAAAAGCGTGGTTCCATACGTTTTTCTGATTTTATGGGATGTACGATGTTCAATCCGCAATTCCTCACAAACTCTTGAAAGACGTTTATTAAAAGTATTTTCCCTTATACGCTTTCCACGGTTCATAAAAAGATATTCCCCGTGAGGATTCAGTTTTAATATTTCGTCTAATGTCCACTTTGCATTGTCTGGTAAGATGATAGTACGATTTCCTGCATCTGTTTTAGATGTATCTTTCACATAAACTGTCCATTTTCCAGATTCATCTTTACATTTGACTTCCGTTCGATGTACTAAAAGTGTTCCGTTCTGTTGAATATCTTCACGCTTTAAAGCTGAGATTTCACCAATACGCATACCTGTCTGAAACTGTAAAAGCAGTCCAAGGTTCCAGATATCTGCATGGTTTCTGAGGTAACTTATAACGACTGGGATTTCATCTTCATTAAACACTTCGGTTTCCTTGTTAATGATTCTTTTTTCAAAGATATTATTTGGCAGTTCCAAATCTCCGAAAAATTGTGTCATGCTAAGACAAGTATATTTTTTATCCTTACCGTATTTAAAAATACCTCGAACTAAAGTCCTCAAACCTGCGTAAGATTTTTTGGTCAGTCCTAAATTGTGGATTGTAGATTTAATAAAATCCGTTAAATCATCCTCAGTAATATCAGAAAACTCTTTCTTACAAATTGGAAGTTTTTCTGAAAAAAATCGTTTATAGTCTGTACAATATCTGTCATAGGACTGTGGTTGGATTTCTCCATAATCTCTTTTGGAATTTATCCATTCTTCAAATGCATCTTTGATATAGATTTTCTCTCTGAGATTTTCGTAATATTCAACAATGAGGTCTTCAAGGTCTTCTTTCTTTTTTCTTTTACGTTTTATACGTCCTTTTTGTTTGTCTGGCAAATATGTTATCCATAAGCCATCTTTATTAGGCCAATAAGAATGGTTATCGAGAATTTCCTTTCTTTTCATCTGCTGAACACACTCAGAGATTTCTTCCAGATTGAGTATACCACAGTCCACCGCTTTGCGTAAAGTTTCACTTTCGGAGAGACTGCCATTTTCTAAGTCTATCATGGCGGTTACTCCTTATTAAGTTGTCAAGGTACAAATTTATTTAAACATCTGATTAAATTCTTCCAGAACATCAATTTCCGAATCAGGTCGATTTTTCTGAGAATATGGATTGTCACATTCTGCATCAGGAACAGCATAATAATGTCTTCTTTCCGGATGATATTTACCAGCGGAAATGGAATCAGCATTTACATACAATGTGATGGTGATTCTTCTTACCAACTGTTCCAAAGAATCGACTGTATTAATATCATCAAAAATTTCATCATAAAAATCCACTGGATTGAATGGCGTTGTAATAATAATCAGGTCACATGCTAAAGACTTATCAGAATACCTTGCAGGTGCCATGATACGCTCTTGATTTCCAAACGGGTCAAGAATCCGAAGCAAATCGTGATATGGAATAACGTTACTACGAAGTTCATCCAGAATTAAAATATGTTCTCCGTTATAACTCTGAAATAAATCCCTGCTGGAACCTGAAACGTAATATGCCCGACCGTCCTGCTTTGCAATCGATCTAGCGAGACTTGTTTTCCCTGTGCCTGCGGCTCCGTAAATCCAGATTACCTTAACCCTGCGGTTATTCTTTACCATATCCTGTCTCCAGATGTCGGCGTGGCGTTCCAGAATTTTACTTGTGATATTGTCAATCTGTTTTTTATATCTTCCGTATTGTGCCCCTGTCAGTTCCTGTTCCAGTTCCTCAAGGGTCATTTCTTCGTTGTAATAAGCATCCAGAAGGACATCAATTTTCTGTCTGCTTTTTTTCTTTAATACTTCTAATGTCTGTTTCTTCAATTCTTCCGCATAAGGAAAATTTGCTAAGACATTCGCAGGAGAATACTGTGCTTTTACTTTCGCCCCACTGGTTGCGTGGACTAAATAAGCAAATCCATTATTCGCCCGTTCGTCCCACTTTTCAAGATACTGTGGTTTATCCCCTAAAATAGATGCTACATTTTTCAATGAACGTGCATTTTGAAAACACAGCATAACATGAATATGTTCTTTAACAGGATTTCCGTCTTCATCCATGTCTTTGTCATGTACTTCACTGATTGCATATTTTTTAGGGTCGAGTTTTGTCTTGATTCTTTCTTCTAATTCCTCCCGTGTGCGAAAAGGAAGATGTTCCATCTGCTGAGTGTACATCATGTTTTTATATTTCGCAGTGGAAGAACTGGAAGCTTTTTTCTTCATAGTTCAATCACCCTTTCTGTATTTGGTTCCAATTTTGTGATTTTGCCCTCTCATTTATCAGTGTTTTTCTGTTTCCTGGCACCGTGGCACTTTTTATTTCTGCGACGTAGAACAAGCCCAACGTCGCAGAAATAAAGGATTTTATCAATATTGGCACCGACACCGTACCTTTTTTTGTTAAGAACACTGCATACAGTCAAGAAAAGGTGGAAGAGTGCCACGAATAAGGAAAAAGCAAGAATGAGGGGAAAAGAATAAAATAGGTTAGATATTACAGAATAGAAATGTCTTCACAGGTGATGGACAGACAGTTCAAAAACGAACTGAAATTTCCTGCTTTATCCATTCCGTATGCTGTCACTGTCGGATTGACTGGCACAACCTTTTTCTTTGTTGGAACGTCAACCTCTTTCTTTACCTTAAAGAAAAGTGTCTCGAAAATGTTTGAGATTTCGTTTCCTTTTTTCCCAGGATAAGTTGTATCATCTTTTGAAATAACAACTTCGATTTTTGTTCCCAACTTTTCTTTTGTATTGTAATCAGTCCAGTCGGAAGTTGATTTTACCGTAAATTCCTTTTCGGCTGCGAAATCATCCCAGTCAAATTTCATAAAACTTTTAAGACCGTTCATAATTTGGTCCTCCTTAAAAATTAATTTATTTCAGATTCAAAAAAACCACAAAAATAAAGACTTTTTCTTTGCTTAAATTTGTCTTTTTGTCTGATAACTGAAAGATAACACATTATTTTTACAAGTCAATCCCACAAAAATTCACTTTCGGAAAATCAACTCATTTATGAGTCTTTTTTGTAAATATAAAATTTTTATAAACAAAAAAACACGCCCTGTTTTACTAGAGCGTGTCAAAATATTAATTTATTTAGGATAACTGGAAAGAGTTATTATAGTCGTTGTAATATGATTTTCTTGTAATCTCCTTGAAATGTTCCAACTGTTCTTTCTGCTTTACCATTCTTTTATCAGCCTGTTCCTTTTCGGCTTTTTGCTGTCTCAGATAAATGTCATAAAGAGAAGTACCATGGCTTGAACATTTCTTTACAAATTTTACCAGAGCATTTTCTTCATCTGGCTTCGCCCAGTATTCGTCAGCCATCTCCATAAGGCTTTGACGGATGCTTTCTGATTCAATAAGAAAATCCTGCACACGATCTGCAAACTCTGTCTCTTTTTGCCTGAGCGTTTCTTCACGACAGGAGAGGTCAGTTTCTTTGCATTGCAGTTCTTTATCCCTCTGTACGTTGTAACGGAATGAAGAATCTAATAATTCCTGCTCGGCTCTCAGTTCTGCCAAGTCCTTGTATTCTTCAACACTCAGTCGGCGTGTGTAGTCCCCAGACTTACGGTTTTCTAATTCAATATCAAATCCCTGTTCAATCATGTATCTTCTCAAAGACTGGTGTTGCTGTTTCAGTTTGAATTTATCAATAAAATCTTTCTGGGAAAGTCTTCCGTCAGATGTGACAGGACAAAAAGAAACATGAATATGAGGATTCGTTTCATCCTCGTGAATGGAAAAACTGATGATATTATTTTCTCCGAAAGTGTCACAAACCCAGTCAATCATACAATCATAAGAATATAATCTTTCCTGTTCGCTGTAATGCTCTTCATACCATTTCGGGTCAAGTTGCAGCACCATTGACCGAAGAACAACGGCATCTTTTCTCAGTGGTCTTTTTACACATTTAAGTCTTTCATCCAGAGAATCATAAATCTGCTGAACGTCCGAACATTCTACAAAACATTTTTTCTTTTGGTTATAGAAATATGTACGGTTATTCGTTGTTCTATCAGTGTCGATACATTCGTTAGAATGATTCAAATTAACTCCATTCTGCATATCTACCTCCCTTGCGTTGTGGTGAATCAGTCCCTTTACATCCTGTTTTTTACATTTCACACTTGCGTCATATGACATTGTAAATGCGTCAATCACTTCCTTTCATATCTGTTATATATATAATAGCACAGTAATGATATATTCTCAATAGAGTTTGTTGTATTTTTAACATTTTATTTCTGTTTGTACAGAAGTGTAGCCCAGTACACTTTTTGACAAAAGTTCTCTGGGTCAGGGTTTCCCCCTAAAACCCCAAAAATATAGTAAACAAGGGATATGAAATAGCTATGCCATCTCATATCCCTTGGATAAATTTTTCTGTTAATGAACTGCGAACGCTCCGTCAAGAATTGCCCTACGGCGTATCGGCTTCGCCTTGTTTCTTGACCTCACTGTGTTTTGATAAATAGGAATTTATCATTGAATGAACCACATCCATACTCCAACTACTATGAGCAATATACCTGATATTCTTCCTGCAAATTTTGACTTTTGATATCCTAGAAAATATATTGTTTCGGGAGTTGTAAATGGCAATAAAACAACATCTATACCCATTACTATAATTCCAATTCCTATTATGAAGACATTATTGTTAGAAATAATGCCATAAAACATAACTAAGAATCCCAAAATAATGCCTAATGTAAAATACTTGATTTTATGGCTGTCTTTATCCATCATCTTTTCATAACAATTTTCACATTTACTGTTACAAAATTCAAAATTGTCATTTAGTTCTTTGCCACAATATTTGCATTTTTTCATACTTTTTCCTCGGTAATCTTAAAAATTTTATTCAACAAATTCCTATTGAACTAAGTATACCATAAACTTTTATTTTAGGAAATGGAAGTAATTTACTAGTTAGTGATGAAGGAATAAAAGGAATAGTATTAAAAATAGAAATAAAAAAATTAGAAATAGAAGAAATAAATAATAAATTTAAAATAACAGTAGGAGCTGGTGTAAAACTAGGCGAATTAGCACAAAAACTAGCCAATAAAGAGATTTCAGGATTTGAGTTTGCAAGTGGAATACCAGGAACAATTGGTGGAGCTATTAGAATGAATGCTGGAGCACATGGCTCTGAGATGAAAGATATAGTAAAAACAGTAACATATATTGATAGAAATGGTGAGATACATAAGATAAATAATGAACAAGCAAAATTTGAATATAGAAATAGTATGTTTGCTAACAATGAATATATTATAGTTGAAACTGAATTAGAATTAAACAAAGGAAATAAAGAAGAAATACAAGCAAAAATGCAAGAATATGCCAACTTTAGAAAAGAAAAGCAACCTATAGAATATCCAAGTGCGGGAAGTACATTTAAAAGAGGAACAGATTTTATAACAGCAAAATTAATTGATGAATGTGGATTAAAAGGATATCAAATAGGAGGAGCACAAGTATCTGAAAAACATGCAGGATTCATAATAAACAAAGGAAATGCAACATCTAAAGATGTTGAAGAATTAATTAAATATATAAAGCAAAAAGTTTACGAAAAATTTGGAAAAGAAATTGAAACAGAGATAGAAATAATACATTAAAAGGAAGGTATAAAAATGAAGGGAATAATGCATTGGCTAAAATCAAGTTCGAAAATGAAGAGATGGATGTTTTTAATATTAATAGGAATAATACTTACATGTTATGGAATATCTGATATACTAGTACAAAAAGAAATGCAATTTTCAGAAGCTGGAAAAGTAGTTGTAATATTTGCAATTGGATTTGTTTGTATAGTTATAGGACTTATAATGTTAAACAAAAGAAATATGGAATTGTTTATAGAAGCAACAGATGACAGAATGAAAAATAAAAAAAATGTAAATGTAAATTCATTAATTTTTGATAGAACAATATATGAAAAAGGGCCTAAAGTAGTAGTAATTGGTGGAGGAGCAGGACTAAATACAGTGCTTACAGGAATGAAAAGATATACAAATAATATAACGGCAATTGTAGCAGTATCAGAATATGGAAAAGAACAAACACTTTCAAGAAGAAGATTACAAACAGCCTTACCATTAGAAGATATAAAAGATAGTATAGTAGCACTGGCACCAGAAAGAAAAGAAGATATTGGAAGATTAATGAATCATGAAATGATAAATCCAGAATTAAGAGGATTAAAATTTTCTGATATTTATTTTACAGCAATGAAAGAAGTTTTTAGAAATGATGTAAAAGCAATAGAAAAAAGTAATTCGATATTTAATATTACAGGAAAGATTCTTCCAGTAACAAATACAGAAATGAATATATGTGCAGAGTTAGAAAATGGATATGTTGTTGAAAATAAAGATATGATACCACAAGTTGTATCTGATAATATGACAAGAATAAATAGAGTATATATACAACCATCAAATTGCAAACCAGCAGAAGGAGTATTAGAAGCAATAAGAGAAGCAGATAGTATAATAATAGGACCTGGAAGTTTATATACAAATATAATACCAAACTTGCTAGTAAATGGTGTTGCAAAGGCAATAAAAGAAAGTAAAGCAATAAAAATATATATAAATAATATTATGACAGAATTTGGTCAAACAGATAATTATTCTGTTGCAGACCATATAAAAGCAATAATAGAACATTGCGGAGAAGGATTAATAGATTATTGTATTTATGATACAGGAGAAGTTATTCCAGAATACATAAAAAAATATAACAAAGAAGGAGCAGATTTAGTTGAACAAAAGCTAAATGATCCTAAAATCAAAAAGATTAAGTTTATTAAGAAAAATATTTCTACAATAATTGATGGAAAAGTTAGACATGATCCATATATGGTAGCAGAATCTGCAATAAAATTAATATGTAATGATTTAAAATATGAAGATAGAGA
>OLRJ01000089.1_pt1 | contig 91236 bp, 75 predicted proteins | sample 1672741 | NCBI WGS metagenome assembly OLRJ01 (sample SAMEA3136719, study PRJEB25190) | human gut metagenome | biome: human gut; feature: human-associated habitat; material: faeces | place: Austria | collected 2013 | reverse complement strand
GGGATGCAAATTCTACGATTGCCGCTGATATTTTCTTTGCACGGTCTTCATTTAAGCGTTTTACATAAGCCCAAAGGTTTCTGGCGCTTTTGGGGCCGTACTTGGACTGCTTACGGCGTGTTCTGTTCATAGCATGAATCATCCGGTCTTTGTCACTTGTAAAATCGATAAACTTTCTTGTAAGGATAGTTCCATCTGCTTTCATTATGCTGCATACTGCGTCCGTATTGATTCCAAGGTCTACTGCACAGATAATCTGTTCTGCAATAGGGGCATCGCTTAAAATTACGGTTTCCGTAAAAGAAAATCTCAGATAGTATTTGTTATGTATTTTTTCTAATGTAGGGGCGCTTTTATCTTCACAGGCTCCCCAGTATTTATTTTTATAATTAATATCAGTTTTTCTTAATCTGACAGGAATCCATATCCAGTCGTTATTCTGATACAACTTTAGCCATCTGATATTGCCGTCGCCTGGATTCATGCCTTTTGGATATTTGGCATTTTTAGGTGCGTCTTCCTTGTACATATTTTTATTGTAGAAGACCGGCATTGCGTGTCTGTCCATTTGTAACACCGGGGCATTTCCTTTCTTTCCATTATCTTCCCAGTTCTTGTAATTGCTGCGATAGCTGCTTACAGCACCGATTGCTTCAGCAATAACTGCTCTTTTGAGATATGATGGAAATTTATAGAATTCAGACCCCTTGATATCAAATGGATATTTTGGATTTGGATTATTTTTAGTTGGATGTATTAATTTCTCTACGTAGTGGTCTTTTTCTTTTGTACCACCAAGAACCGAAATATTTCCCCATTCTTTATCACATACATCAATAACGAAAGCAAGTGTCCTGCGGTAAATCTGCACTGTATTTTTCATATCTGTATTTGATAAGATTTCTACCTGATAGCTTGAAGTGATTTCCATACAAGACACCTCCTTTTGTAAAAATTTGTATTTAAATTTCTTGCATATTTAATATGCCGAAAAAATTAAAAACGGGACGATTTTTTACGAAAAAATTTAATGAAAATAAAAAAATCTCTACGCCGAAACGTAGAGAAACAAAATGTCGTCAACGATATTTTTATGTACTTAAAAGGCGATGGCCGTCTAACTCACGACTATTGAAATCTGGTAACGAATTCGGCGTAGCCGATGAGTTATCAAAGTCACAAGCATGCGACGGCTAATTTAGTCAACGTAGTCTGCCATAGATGCGACTGCTGCCATCGCAAGGAGCAACTTATCATCATCAACCGACAAGCTCCATGCCTGGAGTGCTTCCTCTACTGGATAGCACATCAGACCACTAGTCTGGCTCTTATACTGCAGCCTTGGCATAGTCTTAGGCAAATCCATTAAGATACCTCTTGCCTTATCCACCATTGCCACACTAATGCTGTTAACGAGCGCGCCATAGTTTTTGTCATGTTCATCATAATTTTCCATCCTTTCTTGCTGAAAATTTCAGCACGTAAAAATTTTAATTTAATATCATTTTTAATATGCCTACGCTTACACACAACAAAAAAGCGTATTCCATATTGCAAGCCCGCATTGTCCAATGCTATTATTTGTGATATGATATATACACGACAATGAAATGAAAGGAAACGAGAATATGAACGAAAACGTGACTCTGGACGGATACTTTGATGAAGCGCGTGAATATATTGAAGCAAATGCCAAAAACGAGATACAGACAGAAAGACTCAATGAAATGATATTCGGCTTACATGAAGAATGGAAACACCGCGCCAAAACAATGGATTCAAACAAAAATGCAAATGAAACTGTGAATTTTAATGTCCAAACAATTCATGTGCGAAACGAAATAGTAAAATTTGCATATGATACTGACGCCATTTTTAATTTCATTCATCGCAACACACAATATAAGCCACAAAAGATTTCGTTCCAGGCACTTTCGTCTGAAATCTTATCACCGGAGTATTTAAATTCAGGGTGGATTGAGGAGTTAAGCCCGCGGATATGCCAGAATTGGAAGCACGACAAATCTGAAATTCTCATTATGTATTTTGAACCATTTCAGTTCTTCTTTATTCAGGACGGTAAACATCGATACGTGGAAGCTCAGAAATTTAATAAGCAGCAGATATTTGACGCATATATTATTTCATCTGATTGCTGTGTTGATGCAATTCTTAATACTGAAGGCAAACTACTTTATCGAATATTCAAAGATGTTCAATATTATTGCCAGCTTTGTAATATCTAACAATACAGCGAGCTTAAAGCTCGCCGTACATTAAAAAAAGCGGCCTTCTGCCGCCATGCTGTCTCGAATTCTAGTTGTTGTCTCTTACTCCAAATTTCTCAAAAATCTTTTCATACTTTCCTGCGTTTTTCTCCTCATCATAAATCGTCAGATTCATTACATGAGAGATATCCAGGCTTAAGATTCCGAGGATTGATTTTGCATCAACGATATACCGTCTGTCCGGATTGCTTAAATCAGCGTTAACATCAACCTTGCTGATTTCGTTTACAAAATCTTTAACTTTGCTGATAGTCTCAATCTTAATTTTTCTTGTAATCATTTTTCTCTCTCCTTTTTTGTCTTCCGGCTTTGCCGGGTGCTTATCTTCGATTACAAGAATAATATGCTAAAAAAATTTAAAAATGAAACACTTTTTGGGCGTACAAAATGGCTCTATTTTTGTTTCATTTTTGTGTATTTTTACCAATTTCTTTCTGGTTTTATTAAGGAAAAGGACTTTTTGGTGGCTTCTTTTGTGCATTTTTACCAACCGAAAAAATTGCAGGCAACAGACCAGACGCTGCGGGCAGCATGCAGGCAGCGGCATACAAACGAGCATTTCAGCCGGCTAAGAGCGGGCATTCCTTCGGCCGGAAACTTTTTCTCTTTTTACTCATTTACAAGGCACCACACCTCCCGGCGCCAGACGGCCAACACCACAACGCCGGCAACATCTTTTCTTACAGAGCAAATCTCAGCCTCCCGGTCTCCAACAACCTTCACTTTCACCAATCCCTTACAGCTTTCATTCCTTCCACCATCCAACCTCCCAATCTCTTCCAGCCTTCATCATCCCACTCTCTCAATTAACCTCCCACCAAAAAAACTGAGCCTTCGGCTCAGTTTTTCCCATTGTATATAAGTTCTACTTTTCCAGGATTGTATAACCCGCAATTTTCTTCCTGCAGTACAAAGCCAAAGTGCTTAAGGATGCCTGCAAAATCCGGTTCCTTACTCTTATCAAGCGTAATCACCGGCTTATCGTTCTCCAGCCACTCAAGGCTTAATTCCATCAGCCTTCTTCCGAGACCATTATGACGATACTGTTCTGCAACATACATCGTGCATATTTTTGCCTCTTCTTTTGTTGATTTCAGGATGGTGACCCCGGCAATCTCATACTCCTTTTCGCAGACTATGATTTCACGCTCCGGTTTTAATCGCATGTCATCGGTAAACAAATTGCCATACCAGGCAGAAAACGCCGGGTACTGCATATTTGCCTCCATCAGAAACAGATATATGTAATTGTAATACATCTGCTGCTCCAGTTTTGACAATTCAGAAAATTTAAAGTATCTTTCCATTTGTTAATTCCTCTCTTTCTTTACCGATTTTTCGGCAACATTTACATATCCAATATGCAAAAAAAAGAAAGTGAGAAAAAAATCCAAAAAAAAAGAGAAAGCCATTACGCTTTCTCTTCATATTTTTTCAGCCATTCGGCGAATTCCTGTTTTTTCTGAGTCAAGGACTTAACACTGTATCCGTAAGGATACGGCTTGCTTGCATCGTGCTCGAAGAAATACCAGTCCGGGCCGGAAAATCTGTAATTTTTGTAATTATCATATTTAACAAACTTCTTCTGCTTTCCATCATACCGGCCTGTCTTGTATGACATCATAATTACAACGGCAGCCAATGCCTGCTCGCTTTCACAGTAATACCCTCCATCAATGCACCTGACACCCATTTTCCTGGCCGTCTGCTGCCATTTCAGATACTCATCATGCAGAAAAGCTTCGCTTTCCTGATAAAACCGCTTTCCGTCTTCTGTAATGTAGACGGCTCTCGTTGAGAAGAGCCATCCGGAAACCTCTTCTTTTTCTTTTCTGATTGCCATACGACCACCGCCAATCAGTTAATCTGTACAAGCTGTTCATACAGCAGCAGGTCTTTGCTTCCCGGTATCATCATGTTCTCATGATAATGTCCGAAGAACCATTTTTTGTAGTCTACCTTCTGTTTTACCTGCTCAAGATACTTGTTCAGCTCATCCGGACAGTTTTCCCGAAGTACAAAGAACTTATCAGATGCCGGGCAGTCATGAGAAAAGATAAAGTCAACCTTATACTTCTCATCTTCAAGCATAGCCCAGCCGCGCTCCATTTCCATCTGTTCAGGCATCTCCTGCTCCCACCAGGAAACATGGTTTACACGGAACGTCTTTCCTTCAAGATTCCATCTTTCGGCTTCTTTGTTAGCAAGTTTTTTGCTTTCAAAATCCTCTGCCTTCAGAATTCCGCCGCTGATATCATGGCTTCTTGCCCCGCCAAAAGCGAAGCACTTGCAGCCGTCAATGTTGAAGACATAACCACGTTCCAGCATCAGGACAGACGGACGGATTTCACGCACCATCCCGCCATTCCAGGCTTTCTGCGGGTATCCGTTTAAGATTTTCTTTTTGTCATTGTCACTCATCCCGGCATACATCCATGCGTTGATAACATCTTTATCTTCAAGACCAGTCAGGCGGTCGTAATTCTCGTGATTTCCCGGTACAAAGAGCGTCGTGAAATTTCGTGAATCCAGCCAGTCCAGGTCATGCTTTTCTTTCGGTGTTTCTCCGGCATAATTCCACACACCGCCGAAGTCACCACAGATAATAACATAATCCTCTTTTGTCATAAACTTCTGCTCAGGAAATGATTCCATGTTTAATCGGTTTACAAACCCATCAACGCTGTGGAATCCAAATTTATCAGCGCCATGAGTGTCGCCTGTTACGTAAATAGCCATAAAAATTCCTCCTGTCTTGTTTTTTGTTATCGTTTTTTCTTCCAAATTTTGTCTATTGAATCCCTCAAACTGCCGGTCTCCACATCGTCATCCTCTTCATTTTCATCCGGGACTTCAGCTTATTCTTTGGCCTCATTTCTCTTAACTGCTGCCTCAATTCTTGCGTCTTTATATTCCCTTGACTTCATGACAATCTTTCTGTATCTGTCATAAGATTTGATGTTCACATACCGGCAGTTCACTACGTCAAAACACATCTCGCCACGCGCCATTTCATACTCATTCGCGCTGACGATAATGTAGATTTCCTTATCCGGATACACTTCAAAAATCGTGTCAAATAAGCCGCGTTTCAAATCCTCAATCGCGTCAATACTGAAGCCGCTGTCAACGCCATCAAGCAGAAGCCAGAACTCGTTAATATCCGGGGATTTCTCCATTAGGCTTCCAATCCTTGCGGCAGCTTTCTGCATGTTTAAGGCAATCTTTTCACCCTCACTTGACATGACACTTGCTGCCACAAAGGACATATCTCCATAAAACATTGCCTCCTGCATTGACGAATGCCCGCCATGGATTTCGTTTTCGTAACGAAACACCCTTGCTTTTTTTCTGTCTTTTTTTAAAATGTTTTCCAGCTGTTTCATCAGGGTTGTCTTCCCGCAGCCATTGCAGCCGACCAGTACAGTCAGACCCGGCTGGAAAGTGACATGCCCCTTTTTGTACAAGTAGTTCTCATCTTCATAACAATCGCGTTCAATCTTGAATCTTCTGCTCAAATTCCTTTTCCTCCAGCTTCATTGCTTCTATTTTTTTGTTGTATTTGTGTGTCCTGTTTGAAAGGCACCATGTGCAGCCACCGTGATTCCGGCATGACTGGCAGTAAGCTTTTCCACCCTGATATGGCTTCCGATGTTCTTTTCCGGATGCTATTGCTTTATCCAAACTCATATCGTTATCACCTCCACTTTTTTCACATTTAATATGCTGAAAAAGCTGTTTGTTTTGCCGTTTTTTGCGGATTTTTTTGGAGACTTTTTTGATTGATTTTTGGGAGATTTTTTAGAGATTTTTTTCAAGACTTTTTTGAAGATTTTTTTCAGAAAAGCAAACGCTGCCGTCAGAGTCTTACGGCAGCAGTTTCAGGTTCAGATAGAGTTAACTTAGACACATCCGTACATACAAGCCTGCCGGTATACCAGACCTGGATTTCATCCGGCGCGATGTCGTGTTCCTTGCCGTCTGCGTCTACAATTACGTGATTTTTTGTGTCAGCATTTTTAATGTACAAATACTTTGAACCGAAAATGGAATTGTACTGTCTGGCAAAATCCAGCTCATCCAGTTCTTCCAAAATTCGCGTATTGAATCCACGTTTCGCATAGTTATATTTCAGACTATCCAGTTTTGCCACCGCATTTTTAAGCTCGCCTTTTGAGTCCAGATGCTGCAGTAGGTAATATGCAAATCTGCCATTGGCCTCAGGTTCCATATCGCCGCAAAACGGGATTGACATATATATTTTCTTGTTTTCTATAAGTATCATGTTTCCTGTTATCATCAGTTTTTCCTCCTGTATATTTTTCAGATACAATATGCTGAATTTTCCCTGAAACGTACCGTTTTCCTGAAAATCTGCATACAAAAAAAGCAGGAATTAAATTCCCGCTTTATGTCTCAGACCGCCATGATACCGCGAGCTACGCTCGCGTGTACCAGACACGGGCGTGGGTCTCCACACCCGTCGATGGACAGCTGTACGTTTTCTGGCTGCATCATGTCAAGCAAACCCATCTGGTTCACAATCCTGAGCCCCAGTCGTGTGTTTCTTTTTACAACTTTAAGGTTTTTAACTGCTTTTGCCACAGCATTCTTCTGTCCGAAAAGAACGAATATCTTTTTAGCTCTCGTTACTGCCGTATACAGCAGATTTCTCTGAAGCATTGTGTAATTGGCCATCGTAAGAGGCATTACAACGATATCGTACTCACTACCCTGCGATTTATGTATTGTAATCGCATATGCGAGGATAAACTCAGAAGCCCTGCTGTTGTCAAAACATACACGGTTACCGTCAAAATCAACGATAAATCCGCGTTTCAGTCCTCCTCTTTCATCCTTATCAATATCATCATCCATCTCATCATCATTGATTCCCATTTTTGCATCCAGCTCCGGGGAAAAGATAGAAACAATTTTTCCAATATCACCGTTAAAGATGTTCTTGTCATAGTCATTGCATGTAAACATGACCTTATCGCCAAGACGCAGGACTTGTTCATTACACGGAATTACCGGTTTATTCTTAGCCGGCGGGTTTAACCTGTTCTGAATATAACTGTTCAGCTCCCATACTCCGGTATGCCCTTTTCTCATAGGTGAAAGCACCTGGATTTCATTAGCCGGAATATTATAGTATTTTGGCAGCTTGTCACATACATAATCAACAATGCTGTCTCTTATCTGTTCCTGCTCCATGTCATCAACATTCATAAAGAAGTAATCTCCTTCTTTCCTGTTTTTAAATAAAGGTATCTCTCCACGGTTAATCTTATGGGCATTTACCACAATACCGCTCTCTTCGTCCTGTCTGAAGATTGCTTTAAGACGCACCACCGGGACTTTGCCAGAATGAATCATTTCGTATAATACATTTCCACACCCAACAGACAGCAGCTGGTCAATATCTCCAACCAGAATCAGCTTCATACCGTTAGGAATAGCTTTCAAAACGGAATCCAGCAAAGACATGTCAATCATGGAACTCTCATCAATAATTAAAGCGTCTCCTTCCAGAGGGCTCGTTTCATTCTTGCTGAATTTAAAGCCGTGGCTTCCTTCGCTTTTCACCTCAAGCGTCCTATGGATTGTCATGGACTTATGGTGTGTTGCTTCTTCCATACGTTTTGCCGCACGTCCTGTCGGAGCTGCACACAATACTGATAACCCATGCTTTTTAAGCATTTTGATGATACCGTTGACAGTCGTAGTCTTTCCAGTACCGGGGCCGCCTGTCAAGATTAATACATCTGACTTGCATGCCGCAATAATGGCTTCACGTTGTTTATCTGCATATTCGCGCTTTTTTTCAAGCCCCTCTACATTGTTACCGTGCTCTTTTTTATACTTCTTTACGTAATCGTCGTACTCTTCTTCTTCAAGCCTCTTTACATCAGCATCTGTCACTTCAATACATTTTGTGTTATTGGCAATCAGTTCTACAATACGTTTTGCCGCATGTTCTTCTGCCTTAAACAGATTGGTAAGATATACCGCATCATCCTCGCGAATAACACGTTTTTTACTTACAAGACTCTCAACCGCCTTATCAATGTAAGACTTATCAAGTTTCAAAAACTCTTTTCCTTCCGCTTCAATATCCTGAATATAACTGAAGACATCGCCTTCTTTATTCATCTGTTTTAAGATATACAGCACGGCACTTTCAACACGGAACGGGCTGGTTTCTGAGATTCCATTTTTCAGTGCAATCTCGTCAGCCTTCAAAAATCCGACTCCGGCAATATCGTCAGCCAGCCTGTACGGATTTTCTTTCAGTACCTTGATACTGTCCAGTCCATACTGTTTATATATCTTATTTGAATAAGCCGGGCTGATATCAAAGCCCTGGATATATCTCATAATCTGGGCAATCATATTCTGTGTCTCAAGCTTATCTTTTGCTGATACTTTTATTTTTTCTATTGTCTTTTTTCCGATTCCCCTGATACCTTCCAGCAAATGCGGCTGGTATATGAGAACGTCAAACGCATTGTCACCGAATTTATCAATGATAAGTTCTGCCCTCTTTGCAGAGATGCCGGCAATATTGCCATGCTTTAAATAAGCAAGCATACTCTTCTTATCCTGTGGAACGGCTTTCACATACGCTTCTGCACGGAAACCGACTCCATACTTTGGATGTTCATCCCAGTCACCTGAAACAAACAATGTATCGCCGTCTTCAACATCACTAAGCTGCCCCTTGAGGCTGCACTTCCGTAACATTTCCCCGCTGTCTGCGTTATATGCCACACCGGCAAGAATCTTAAAGCCAGTTTCATTCTGATATATTACGGCTTTTGTTTCAAATCTTATTGACTCAATTTTCCTTTCTTTAATCATATGGCTTAAACTGGCATTTCGCCAGTGTTTCCTCCTTTACTTTTCTTATGCTTAATATGCCGAAAAACCTCAAAAAGATAACGTTTTTTGCGATTTTTCTTGCGTTTTTTTAAAAAAACACCGGCAGAAAAAAATCTGCCGGCATAATTTTATGAAAAAGGGTCAATTGTTGAAGCTGCATGGATACAGTGTATTTGCACACTTATCGTAGCAGAAAACGGTTGTAGACAACAGCTTTCCTTCAGTTTTGTCAAAGCGTTTCAGTATATAGTCAAGCGTATTGCCAGTTAAGTCACCGAGTGGCTCATCCGCGCCAAGGACAACAACCTCGTTTGGCTGCAGTTCAAGCACAAAGACTTTATCCTGTCCTAATGCTGTCGCAGTATTATACAGCAGGCCGTCACATAAGATTGATGCACAGCTTACAAAGGGCGCATCAGATGTGATAAGCAACGCATTATGTTCAGCGAAACTAATCTTTTCAAGTCTGACTTTTTCCTTAATGTTTGCAAGCGCCGCATCATTGATTTCATCCTCTGTCACCTCAAAGGTTTCAAATGCTTTCAGTGAGAGGAACGGAAATTTGTCTGACAGGATTAATCCGTCATACTTATGAGCCAGCGCATCATCTACATAATACACCAGATGCATACCAAACACAGGAAGATGTAATACCTTCTCAATGTCGTATCCATTAAGCATCTCATCAGTGATGAATGCCGGATAAACACTTTCAAGCAGTTCTGAAGGGTCTGCACTGGTTCTTGCCGGCTGTGCAAAGAGTTCCTTAAAGAAATCAAAATTCTGCTTCGGCTGCTTCGGTGGCTGTTTTGACAGTTTTGGGTATGAACCGCATGTGCAATCCTTACCACAACCTCTGCAGGCATCAGTTTTATCACCTGTCTTATCGTCTGCTACCATATTATAAACAGTAGAGTGCATATCTTCCGGAAGGTCAATTCCAAAAAGATTTTTAATAAGTCCTTTTGCTGCCTTTTCAGCTTCCGCTACATCATTTCTTGTATATTTAGATGTATTTTTACGCGGTTCACTTGCTGGTGCTGGCTGATTGTAAGCACTCTGACGTTCCTGACGCTCCAGGTCTGCCTTAAGAAGATTGGCAAGAAAATCATTTGCCTCATCGTCGCTCATGTTAAACATATTCTTGACAAGACGAGCAGTGTCACCAGGCTCTGGTTTTTTAACCTGCTGCTTTGGAGCTTCCGCGTCTCTGGTTCTGGCATCAAACTCTTTCATGAGCTCCGCAACTGATGCATCATCAGCATTCAGAACATTTTTCATAAAACCTGCGATAGCAGCTTTTGCTTCTTCCGGGCTGTCAAAAGAGCCTTCAAATAATGGAGCACAATTCTGTCCTGGAATGCCGTTGAAGCATTTAATCTGCATTTTACCACCCATGTCGTCAGGCATCGGCTGCTGTGTCACACGTCCAGGCTGAGTTCTCATCTGCGGGCGTGAAATCTGCGGCTGAACCTGCTGTTCCGGCTTCGGATTCGGCATTTCAGCTTTCTTCTTCTGCACTTCGCTTGTAATAGCCTTATACAGCACATCAGCAAGCTCTGTAACGTCATAGTCAGCACCATACTTCTGCCACAGTAATGTGACATCTGTTGAAGCCTTGATTCCGGCCTCTTCATAAATGATACCGATGCGGCCGTTGTTCTCACCAAGACGGCAAGAAATTCCTTTCTGTGCAAGTAATGCCACCATAACCTCTGAAAACTGTCTTAAGTCTAAATTCTTCATATTCTTTTTTTCTCCTTTTCTTTGTTGGTCAGGAGTTATTCTCCTGCCGTATTTTTTTGTACAAATTTAATATGCTGGAAAAATATATAAACAAAAATTTTTTTTCGGATTTTTTTTGCACCTCCAAATCCGTCATATTGTATTTGTAGATTAATGCCTGAAACGGCAGAATAAAGAAAGGAAGAAAAAATATGAATAACAATTTAATATCGTTCAATCCATGTCAGGATGTATTTTTGTATTTTGATTCAAGCCTCAAAAACTGTGTTGACATTGATATTAAAGACGGCGTTGATACGGTTGTGTTTGATGGAGGAAATTCAAAAGTCAACATTAACTTGAGAAATGTAAACAAGCAATTTCCAGATGTGAAGACTATTGTCATTAACGAGGACGTAATAGAAATAAATATTTCAAATTTTATGTTCCCTAACGTGAGAAATGTTGTATCACACAGTCAGTATTTCTACAGCGGAAGATACCTTATCAGCAGCGTATATTTCTCAGATGTATTGAGAAACGTTTTTTGCATCAGACCAGGGGAAGATATTGAGGGGATAACTGCAGATACTATTGAAGATTATGCATTTGAGGGATGCATGGAAACCGATGGTTTCTTTGGCGGGACAATGTATCATGAATTCAGCGAGAAAGCATTTGCAGGTTCTGCATTTTTAAACCTGCCGCCGCATAACGGACTTATTGTAAAAGATGGTATAATATTTGCCGTTGATGACGATGCAACTGAAATCTCTATTGACGAATTTACAGATGCTCCCCACAAATACACTGGCTTTTATTCAATGCCTGTGGATTTGGATTTGAAGCACGTTAAAAAAATGACATTGCATCATTTAAACCATGCTGAATCAATGACAGTATTTCCGGAGACAGTCGTGATAGCAGACGAATCTGATGCGACCAGAAGACGACGCAACTACTGCGGCGTATTAAACGACAAAAGAATTAAAAACTTTGAAGTCAAGCCTGATTCACAGTCATTTAAAGTAATTGATGGTATCTTATATTCAAAAGACGGAAGATATCTGCTTAAATGCCCGCGGGGAAAAACAGGACACGTCTCAATACCTGAAGGAACCAAAACGATAGGGGTAGAAGCATTTCGTGAATGTATGATTTCATCTGTATCACTGCCGGATTCACTCACCGAGATTAAAGGCAATGCGTTTTCATGCTCTCTGATACAGAAGATTGACTTTGGCCACGGAATTACAAGTTTAGGCGATTATGAGGCTCATGTATTCTCACACTGCAACGACCTTATACATGTCGAAATCCCTTCCAACATAGAAACAATTGGAAACGGAGCTTTCTTTAGCTGTAAGAATCTTGAATCCGTGAAGATACATGAAGGTGTGAAATGGATAAGAGATTCAGCTTTTGCTGAATGTGATAACCTAAGAAGTGTAGAGCTTCCATCATCAGTTGAGTATATCGGAGACAGCAGTTTCATATCAACAGAAACGCTCAAAGTTGACTCTGCTTTTGGCGGCTTATTATATGCATTTACCGGGTCGTATGCGGCTGACTTTGACGTCAAAAAGCTTATCATCAAAGATAAGACATATTACCTTCCATTGGTATTTAACCCAAAGCAACTGTATATTTTAAACATGTGTAACAAAGCAGCTGAATTTCCAAACAGGCCATTCTACAAAGACGCAATCTGCACGGAATTAAAGCAAAATACAGCTTTATATCTGTATGAAAACCATATAGACAACAGCGACGAAGTGAAGAAATATCTTAAACGGTCATCAAAACAGATAGCATACCGCCTTTTGGATGCAAACAAAGATGATAAACTTGTGAAGTTTCTCCGGCTCGGGTTATTGTCAAAAGCTTCTTTAAATGAATTGTTGCTCAGCTCAAGGGAAAAAGACAATGCAAGCATTTCGTCTTACATTCTTGAAGAACTGGACAAATTCAGTCAAAGTACTTTCAGATTGTGATAAAATGATAATATTTCAACAGCCCCGGATATATTTTTCCGAGGCTGTTTTTTGCTTTTATTTTTTTGCACTTTTCTTTTCGCTTACGCCATTTTCGCTTCGTGAACCCGCTCTTCTGCCTCCTCTTTCGAGTCAAACCAATCTACCCAAATATCTTTCCGCTTGGTTTCTCTAAAGCTGTTTTTCGGCTTTACCGCAGCACGGACGGTATCAGTTATCGCGCATGAAACGCGGCCGTCATCAGTAATAGCAGTCGTTACACACCAAAATGTTTTTAATCCTGCAGACAGCAATTCGTAATCGGCCGCTTCTTCAGGTGACAGCTCTCTCATATAGTCTACATACCCCCACGCCTCGCATCCAACTTCGTCGCAAAACATTTTTGTCTCAAAGTTTTTGACTTCATACACACCTGCACGCGGGCAGCAGCCAGGCATTAACGGTCTTTCTGTACTGTAATATCTGAATGTTTTCTTATCTGCATTTTCTCCCATATGCCATCAGCCTTTCTTTTCTCATTATTTTTTACTTTGTTTTTGCTTTTTTGTTTCTTGCTTTTTTTGCTTTTCGTTTTTCTTCATCATACCACACTGCAGAACAAACCTCAAATTTTCAGCGAAAAAAAAGAGCCGCATGCAACTGCGGCTCTCTCAATATCCAGCGTTTAGCTCTCTTTCAGCCCAAAAATAGACTTAAATTTCGCATAATTGTCACTTCGTCCTCTGTTTAAGATAGAGAAGTACACGGTTTTGAAATGATAATTGTATGTATCCAGGCATTTCTTAAAATACTTGGCGACAACTGCCGCATCCTGTCCAAACACACCGCAGCCGAACGCGCCAAGGATTAATGTCTGTACTTTATTCTCCTCTGCCACATCCAGAACGAATTTGATTCGTCTAAGCAGCTCGGCATTGTTTTCGTCCACTTCAACCCTCGCATATTTTCCGGCTGCAGAAAAGTTTGGTGCTGCACATGTGATGACATCAATCTTGACCTGCTCCGGCTCTGCACCGTAGACGCATACACTGTCATCCAAAAAGATTACATCTTCGGAATATAATGCACGGTTAGTGTAAAGGGCGCGGTTATTATGTACCCTGTTCCACTGATAATATACCGGAAACTGCTTTAATACATTATAAAGTGTGGATGCATGACACAGGCATTCCTCCTGTGCGGAAGAGCCTTCCATAAACTTGCCGCCTGGGTTTTTATAGCTTGCAAAATTCAGTACTGCTGTTTTTCCGTCTCTATGCTGAATGGCAGACTTTACGGAATCAAGCTTGTCAACAATGATAACCGGTTTTGCAGCCTCTGCTGTTTCGGCATCACCAGTCAGGTCAAACTCATCTTCTCTTTTTGCTGCTGCCGCAACTGCAATGCCGTCACCACCATAAGTTTTTGTATTTTTAACGCATTCTTCAATCTCGTTTTTAAAGCCTGCCTCCATCATTTTATAATGGCTTACAGCCTTTTCTTTTAACTCATCTTTTTTATTGAAATAAACGCTCATATTTTTTCTCCTGTTTTTAATATTTTTTTATTGCATATACAATATGCTGAAAAATTACTCTTCTGGCATTTCTTTTGCGGATTTTTCAGCCTGGCATTTTTTCTTAATTTTTTTGATTATTTTTTTTGTTGTCTTTTTCGGGTTTCTAAATTCATGTTCGTCACGGAAAATCCACGTCCTGTCAACTACCGCGCTAAACCATTTTTCAACAAGTGCGTCAATCGGGGTCTCTGCAAACTCTGCCTTTTCCTCATCAGACATAATCGCATAAAAATCATCCATGCACTGCTTTTTACTAAACCTTAATTTCGCGCTTGGCTCAATTGCATTGGAATACATGATTGTTTCAACCGGAACCCTGACCTGCTGTCCCTCAAGGCTTTCAGGCTTCTGATGGACTGTTTTATATCCGTCTGTCACAGTGATAAAGCCGTCCTCCACACTGACCAGCCTGCAGTTATGGAAATCAACAAAAATATCTTTATCGTCTTTTTTGGTTTTTATTTTGAAATCCAATGAATCGCCGGGGATATATACAGACTCCAGCTTATTACATCCGGCAATTCCTTTAATCCGGTCTTTGTATTCATACAGCTTGCCGTTTTTCACTACCCTCGCACCAGCTTCAAGCTGAATATTCTTGTCCTGTTCCTTGTTGAAAGCCTTGATTGACTTGTCAATAAAATCTTTGACCGTGTTTACAAAGGCCATAAAATCTTCACGTTTCAGCATATCAAACGAAACGAATGCAGCCCCGCCAGTATACGGCGCAAATCTCGGGTCATTCCCGCTTCCGACATCAACCGTGAACCAGTCAATCTTTTCGTCCTCGTCAATCCTTACGGTTCTTGTCAGCCTGTAAATGTCTTCGTTGATAATGCCAGCCGTATCAATGCTTTTTTTGTACCATATAATACCGTCAGAATCCGGAATCTGTGTCTTCTGCCATGTGCCACCGTCAAAATCATCTTTCAGCAGCTCTTCTGCCATACCATTAACACATAACAGCGCCTGGAAGTCCCAGGCGTATGAAATAAATTCTCTTTTCCATTTCTTTTTATCATTTCTTCTGTATACGGCCATGGTGTAATAATAGTACAGAATATCTTTTACACTTTTAGCATGTACTACCGACTCCCAGGCCTGGATTGAAGGTTCCGAAAATTCAACTTTGACATCATCATATATCCATGTAGATTTAATTTTTTTTGACATATTTTTTTCCTCACTTATTTTTTTCTTACATACAATATGCGGAATTTTTTACAGAAAAATATATTTTTACAAAAAAAATCGGCGGGAATTTTTCCCGCCGTGAATATCAGATACGAAATGTATGTTCAGGGTTGTTGTTTTTAGCTTCATTTTTATTTATTCTATCCAGCACTTCCGCTGCCAGTATCGGCATATTGTTATCATTTGCATACTCCAATACGTAATGCAATGTGTCATCAGAAAGCATGTCAAGCCTTGTGTAATTAGTGAGAATCCTTTCTTTCTTTGTCGCTGAAGAATTCCTGTCACATACATATTTGACGATTTTCATACTATGCTGCTGCAGGAAAGTTTTGGCCGCATCATTACTGTTGTCCATCATATACATCTTTTCAGCCATAATTTCTCTTGCATCATCGTTGTTTCCAAGCATGAAGGAAGAATCAATCTGTGACTTCATTTCAGCTGAACCGTTAGCAAAGTATCCTCTGCATGCTTTATGCAAGAGCGTTTCGTCTCCGTGCATTGCAAACGCATAAGCATAAGGCAGAACGGTCATTCGGTCGCCAATGGTTATTTTTACCACGGCTTCCACGCTGTTTTTAAAAACGGTATCAATAATACTGTCATCATATTTATCAGTAGTCAGCTCCTTTATGTTTCCAAAGCTATTCTGCTGCAGATGTACCCTGTCAGAAACTATTACTTTTTCGATATCACATCTTCTGAATGCGCCTTCATCAACACAGCATAAATTGTCTTTATCTGACGGCAAAAGAACTGCTGTTCCAGGAATCGGTTCTTCACCTTCAAAAGAGACGCTTTCAACGCCGCTTTCATAAAAAGCATACTTTTCAATTACCTCCATCTGATGAGGGATGACAATTGATTTAAGTTCACGGCAATTCATAAAAGAGAACCATCCAATCGCTTTTATCCCTATTCCGAAATCAATCTTTTTCACCGTACTTGATGCAAAAGCATCATTTTCAAGCTGAATCAGCGTTGACGGGAATGACACGGAATCTATATGGCAATGCTTGAACGCATTGGCTGCAATTATTTCAGTTCCTTTGGGAATAGTGACATGTCCAGTTTTACCCCGCGGGCATTTTAAAAGTCTCTTTCCATCATAAGAATACACGATGCTATCTATGCTTTTGTATGTCTTACTGTCATCAAAAATATTAATATTCTCAACTCCTTCCCGGTCACACAGTTCAGCAATAGAATCAATTGTTAACCTTGAAGCCATTTCTTCTTTTGTCTGGCATACTGATTCACCAAGGTTGCCGCATATATTAATAGCTTTCGGAAGCGTATTACATCTGTACAGCAGCTGTACTGTCGAGCCCCTGTGTACTGTAATCTGCTTGATTTTTTCAAATGGAAGATGATTTGCAATGGTATGCAAATCTTCGTCTTCGTCAGGGAATACCACATTATCACATTCAGTATCAACATCAAAGACCATTCCGTTGATGCATTTTACACCATTTACAAACGGCAGCCTGCCTATCGCAGAATTATTAAAGGCCTCCCTGTTGTATGTATTGATTCCGTCAGACCCGGTGACATTCAACGTCTCGCTGCCCGAAAACGCAAAATCCAAAATAGCAGAAATACCACTCAAATCTGCAGTTTCATCAGGTTTTAAACAAAACGTATTGTAAAGACTAAAATCCCCATGAAGCCCTCCACAGAGCATACTTCCTTCCCTGTAAAAATTCTTTTCAGATGTAACTTTTCTGACATTTGGGAACATTTCGTTTGATATTGATATGACTCCCGCATACTCACTGATATGCAGTTCTTTTACGTCAGGGAATACCTTTTTTGAAAGCTTCAGAAAAAAATCGTAATAGTCTCCAAATATTACCTTTTCCACTCCCGGCTTAACATCAATATCCATACAATCTCCATCTTCATCATCAGCAATAAAACGAACATCGTTCTGAAAATTCACATATTCTATCATATTTTTCGCTTCCTTTCTTTATCACTCCGGCAATCCGGCATTTTGTTTACACATCCAATATGCCGGATTTTGCAGACGACAAAACCAATTTCTGCAAATTTCCGGCTTTTCTGCTGCAAAAAAAACGCAAAAAACCGCTTAAAATGCGGTTTTTTCTTGACTTATTCCTCTTCATCCGTGATATAATATGTATGTGAAACCTCCCACATTTAAAAGCAGACACGTCGAGAAAGGATATTATTATGACACGAAGCGAATTTGTGGAACTTATAGAAGACAAAACAAAGAAAGAACTGGAAAGCTGGCAGAACCTCAAAGATACAAAAATTTCAGTTATCAGACTGCCGCTCCAGGGAAAATCCCTATATATAATTGAAGCTGATTATGCCGACCGGACGGTCAGCGTGAATTTAAGCAAGTATTACAATTTATACGAAAACGAAATAACAAATACTATCAACACACCGGACAGCGGCATATCGTTTCTGGACGTAATCGCAAACCAGATTGCTTCCGAAATACAGGAAAAGCTGACCGAGCCCGACGAGCTTACCGAAGATGACATTTCAGACATGCGAAGTGACATTTTGGGAAGTACAGTCATCGGAATTGTAAACAAAGACCATCCGATAGTAAAGCACGATTTTCTTGTGTATAAAGACATATACGATATGTGTTTTATATATTACTCTGATTATACAGATTTGGGGCTTCCGGTTATAGACACGGCAAGAAGAAAAGAAGAGTTAAAACAATACAGCATACCATTCTCAGAGCTGGATGCCGAAGCATTAAAAAACACGGAACAGACTCACCCGGCATGCATAACACAGTCAGAGAAACATGGGTACACAGTCTGCCATATAACATCAGGCAACGAACCATTTGGCGCTGCCGCCCTGTTTTATCCAGACACATTAAATAAAATAAGCCATATGCTTTCCGGCAGCTTCTTCCTGCTGCCATACAATACACATGAATTCTATGCGATTGGCTTTACAAAAGAAGGAAGAGAAACATTAAAAAAATCACTAAAAAAAGCCCTTTTTGAAATCAATCAGAAAATGTGTGAGTCACATATGCAGGATATGATTTTGTCAGAAAATATATATGTGTATGATTCGGAGGAAGGAAACCTGCAAGCGGTTTGATTTTGCGAAACACGCAGTTACGGGCAGATTCTACACCAATAGTGTCGTTAAAACGACATTATAAAAAAGCAGAGCAATCAGCTCTGCTTTACTTATTTTTTACAACGCAAACTTCTGCTTTTCTGTTGGATATTTCCCAAGCATATTCAGTGCATACGCCGAGATTTCCGTATATTCTTTCTTAATCGCAACATCAAGGATATATTCGCAAGCCTCTGCCGTCATCAGCCCAAGCTTAATAAAATTCATAATTTCCTCTTCTGTCCTGTTATTTGTTACAAAGTTCTGAATGATATGCCTGCTATGGCTATAGATATACTCTTTGGCAACATCATTTGATTTGTCCCGTAAATACATTTCAATCGCCATAAATTCCCTGTCATCTTTTTTACCGAAATACATAAACATACTTCTGACTTCATGCATAACTTTTTCAGGAACAGTTTTGCTTGAAAAATACATATGCAATACTGCATCAATATTTGAGAAGGTGATGGAATTATCAGCATATTTTGGAATCAACGCCGAGCGTTCATTGATTATAATGTCAGTGAGACATATGGAGCACCCAGTACTTTTATCCATTTCTTTTTTGATATACGAAAAAGGAATTTTTCTGTCAAGAGACTTCATTACTGATGATAACAAATCCGTATCATACCGGCGTGCAATAACAGTATCAGTCCCGAAGAATGCATCCTCAGATATACTTTTCAGCGACTCAGGAAGCTTCACCGTCTTTATCGGACATCCATTAAATGCATTGTTACTAACTGAAACCAAGCCTTCACTTATGCAAATCTCGTTTACTGCACTGTTTTCAAAAACCCTTGAACCAATAGATGTTACCTGTGGAGGTATAATGATTGATTTAAGATTATCACACGAGGCAAAACACTGTTTCTCAGCATTACTGCCAATCATTTCAAGCCCTGTTCCAAAATCAACCTTTTTAAGATTCTTGCAGTAGAAAAATGCCATATCTCCAACCTTTTTTAATGTAGATGGGAAATACACCTCTTCTAAGTTTCCAAGCTTAAATGCATTCCTTGCAATCTCCTCAACTCCTTCTGGAATATCTACTCGTCCAGTCCTGCCTGTCGGGCAGGCTATCAGGCATTTACCGTCAAGTGAGTACACAATACCGTCAATTGTTCTGTAATGGCTTGAATTGACAATATTAACATACGATATATTTGCAAGTTTCAGTGTCTTAAGTTCATACCCCTCAACAGACATTACCGTAACTTTCTTCGGCATTGCCTTTGCCGTCATACTCATATCATAAACCGTTGACGCATGGCTAACTGTTACGTTCTTGACATGGCTCCAATCAAGGCCGCTGATAATCGTACTGATATTGACTTCATCATCTGGAATTACAATGTTATCGCATGTGTTGTCAATACCAACAAGCATACATCCAACCATCCTGACACCATTCACAAATGGCAGCCGCTCAACAGCTGAATTCTTAAAAGCCCATTCGCTGCATATAGATACATATTCCGTATTGATGATATTGATAGATTCACAGCCATTAAAAGCATTCGCTGCAATCATATCAATCCCGTCAAGATTAATGACCTCGCCGGCTTTTTTACAGAAGGTATTCAACAAAACAGTACCGTCATTTTCTTCAACTAACATGTCTCCGCCATAAAATTCAGGGCTGTCAGATGTCACTTCTCTTACATTCGGGAACATTGAGTTCTTCATGCTGATGTAATATACATTTTCGTTAATATGTATTTTTTTTACATTCGGAAATACCTTATCCACTTCATCCCAAAACGCATCGCCATCGTCATCCAAATCAATCTCCAGCTCCTCAACATCATCATCAATGTCAATATCTTCGCATACGTCGTTATCTGTATACCAAAAAGACGCGCCACCATGCTTTACTTCTCTCATTTTTTTCATAAATTTCATAAGTTTTTTCCTTTCTTTTTTTTATTTGACTTTGTCGTTTACAATATGCCGAAAATGAAGGTATAAGAAAAAGAGGACATTATTTTGTCCTCTTTTTCTGCCGGCAATCATGCCAGAAGCTGTCTATTTCTTTTCTGTCTTTGTTCTGACTGCCTGGATGACGTCCTGTCGGCCATCATTATCTGCAAAATTCCAAATTTCAACATTCCGGTCAATGGCTCCGATGATACTATCAGATGGCATTCCAGAAAGCACATATTTCTTTCTGAAAAAACGCTGCATGTCTTCCATCATTCTGGTGCACTGATACCACATGGATACATCATCAAGTGATATATATCCAAGAGTATATTTTTCCTCAAGCTTTTCTTTCATTTCGGTTAATATTTTCCAGGCCTCGTCTGTCTGTCCTGTCTGTATCATCCTATTAGACAATTTAATGTTGTACATCCCATCTGACACAGGTTTTCCCCTGCGTTCCTGCAACGGGCATCCTACCATCCGCTGATACCACATCCAGCCAAACATCCAATCATGCCTGTCGACTTCGTAATATTCGCCGAGAACATAGTACACAAAATCAGCATACACAACGCCCTTTTCGCGTTCAGTTACCTGCTGCAGATATTGTTCAGCTTGACTTTCCGTATCCGGATTTCTAAGTCCAATCAGTCCAGCTAATACATAAGCAATTGTAAATTTCTTGTCTTCTTCGCATAGCTTAACCGCCGCAGCCATCAGCTTGCTATCATCAAAAATCGCAATCTGTCGACATTCAGCACATATCTTATTGACTTTCCGGCAGCAGTTCAGGTATGCGTATTTCTGCTGTACACAGCCATCAAACGGTAGTTTATTGCAGACCGACAGCCAATTATCAAGCCTGTCCGGTGCCACACGCCAGCGCAACATAAAATCCAGATACGCCACATCTTCGTCAACAAAAATGTCATATGTATCTGCCAGGTCATCTCCTACCGTCTCGAGAACTTTTGTTTTGGCTTCTTTTCCAAATTCTTTTCTTTTTTCTCTATCTGACAAGTTTGCATCTGTTGGCACGGGGAATTCAACAATGCTCTGATTTGAGTATGTTTTTAATGTTGCCTTTGCATTATTCTGGTGTGTCATCAATATGACGCAATCAAAACCAAAACAATCAGGGAAGTCAGAGTTTCCTGCCTGCTGCGGTATTGCATAGTCGTAAGTATAAATGCCGCAAAGTTTGAAAAACCGATTGATATATTTCGCCGGAATTAGCTGGTCTTCATCCCTAATTATTATCACAGAATATGTCATTTTTTGTCCTCCTTTTTTATCTTACATACAATATGCCGGATTTTTGCAAAAAGACAGCGAAAAAATTCGCTGTCAAAAGTTCTCGTCTGCAAACCTCTCACACATCTCCGGTGTCAGCGCGAATCCGTAATATAAGACCCTCGGCCTTGTCGTCTCTACAATCTTATTTGACCGCGGCTTACGATGAATCAGCCAGCTATGCTGCCTCCACATACCATCAGCAGAAAGCGCATATCCTGTGCAGATTACAGACTTGTCTTGGTTCTGCTCCCAGATTCTCGCCGAATTTGCGTGACACTGACATGCCTCACCTCTCATCCTCTCGGCATTGTATCCAAGCCAGAACTGGCCATATTCCAGAATATCATCCAGGTCTTCTTCGTATCCAGGCAAGCAGACTGCATCGCCGGCAAAATCAAGAAGCCGAGCTTTCAGTTCAAACAAACGTTCATCCATTTCCGGAAACATCTTTTTCGCTTCAGCGACAGTATTCTGAAACCAGAACGAATTGCTCCGGCATCGTTTTTTCCAATCGTCAGACATCGGTCGCCAGGCAACAGTATTTTTCGCATGCAGATTTTTGCTTTCGCTATATATCAGGCATTTATCGAAAAATGCCTTGTCGTCTATCGGAGCGATGTATGATTTTCCGTCCAATACAACCCTGCTGCCGCAGGCATTACGGATATCAATAAGTTCCTGTGTTATTTTTTCGTTTTGCATCATATGAATTTTTCCTTTCTTTTTTAGTGTTTATTTTTTGTTTCGTATACAATATGCCGGAAGTTTTGCTCCAAAAAAAAACAGCCCTGCAGAAATCCTGCAGAGCTTAAGTTGTCGAGCTAATTTTTAGTCTTTTTTCTTCCCCATCCTTTCCTGCATATTATTTTTGAAATAAAAAATTTTACAACAAAGAAAGGAAACAGAAAAATGAAAAATAATCAAAACTTAGTTTCGTTTTCTCCTGAGAAAGGCGTGCATTTATACTTTGCAGACAGTAAGATGACTGATATTATTGATATCGATGTTGAGCCTGGAATTCGAAGTATCGTTTTGTCCGGCCCTAACGCAAATAGCAATAGATTAAGCCGCAATGTCAAATTAAGAAACATCTTTAAGCAGTTTCCTGATGTAGAAGAATTGGTTATTCAGGAAGATATCATGGATATTGATATTTCCAACTTCATGTTTCCGAATGTAAGAAACGTGGACTCCAACAATCCATATTTCCTTAACTGTCAATATCTCGTTCGGTCGATAGTCGTGAATAAGATATTGAAGAATGTATTTTGCATTAAGCCGGATGAACAAATTCAGCCATTGTATGACATTAATATAATTGATGATTATGCGTTTGAAGGATGTCAGGTAGCCTCCTTCTTCAATAACGATACTTCTTTTAATACTATTCATACCATCAGCCATCATGCTTTTGATGGTTCATCATTTTTTGATATTCCGTCAAAAAATGGTCTCAAAAGGGTCGGGAATATTGTCTTTGGTGTAGATGATGATGCTGAAGAAATTGAATTTCCGGAAGACACCAAATGTGTTCTGCCGACAGATATAGATTACAAAAATGTCAAACGGGCAGTCATCAGGAATATCAAAAATGTTAATGGAATCAATAAATTGCCAGAAACAATCGTGATTGCAGATACTGAATTCTCAAAGAATAACATGTTTGGAATATACATGTATCTTAACACAACAAATGTATCATGTATTGAAGCATCCCCAAGCAGCGGGTTCGTATCAAAAGATGGAATTCTGTACTCCGGAGATATAAGTTGCCTAATTCTATGTCCAATCAAGAAAACCGGAGATATTATCGTTCCTGAAGGTGTAACTTGTATTAATGATTTTGCATTTTATAGAACAAGAATAGATTCAGTCACTTTTCCGTCTTCATTGAAAAATATTAAAAAGGAAGCATTTCGGCAGTCTAAAATCCGCAAAATAGGTTTCGGCTCCGGAATTAAAAAAATCGGAAATAATGCAAGCAATATTTTTGCCGACTGCCAGAATCTGACTCATGTTGAGTTTCCTCCTCAGGTTACAGACATCGGACATAGTGCATTTTTTAACTGCCGTAACCTTAAATCTGTTACAATGCACGAAGAGATTTCAACCATTGGACGGCGTGCATTTGCCTGGTGTGAAAAACTGAAAAGCGTAACTCTTCCCAAAAGTATCAAATACGCCGGAGAATTAAGTTTTAGTTGCGTACAAGAACTGCATACTCCACATCTCTTTTCGGGCCTGCCGTATGCATTTCTGTCGACGACTGTTTCATCACCAATTAAAAAGCTTATTGTAGGAGATAATGAATTCTTTGTTTCAGCATCTTTAAGTTCCAAAGCTTTGTATACATTAAATCAGCAATGCAGTAATGGCTATTTGTGCAAGTCTGACTTGCATAATTTATATCAAGGTGCGGAGAGCACCAAATTAAAACAGGATACCGCATATTATATTTATAAGCATAATCCAGGAGCGGATGCTGAGCTTGAAAAATATCTGAAACGCTGTGCAAAACAGATTGCTCTGCGATACATTGAGGAAAATAAGGATGACGAGCTCGTCGAATTTATCGGCTGTAAGCTATTATCAAAATCAGCAATCAAGCAGCTTTTACAGGTTGCAACTGAAGCAGGCAAGCCCTCAATCGCAGCATATTTACTAACGCAGATTCATGGTAAACCGAGCTCCAAATTCACGCTTTAACGAAACATTTTTTCAACATTGAACCAGCTGCCGAGGCGGCAGCTGGTTCTTTTTTTTCTTCTTTTTTCCTTTTTTTTCGCCAAAAAAGCAGCCCTGCAAAAATGCAGGACTGCTAACTAAGCAGCAGAATCATTCTTTTCGTATGGATTCGAGCCAGGAATAATACGCCCAATCGATACACTCTCCTTCTGTCTCGCCGTTTCCTTCGCAATATCTGTCGTATGCCTGCTCAGCAAGCTCTTCCGCCAGTTCTTCGTCAGAAATTTCGCAGCGTCCCATCAGTTCACTCTTCATGAAATTCGTCACAAACTCAGTGTTTGCTGCAGCCAGTTCTTCAGATGTTAACTCATATTCTTTTCCGTCTCGCATAATTTTCATATTATTTTTCCTTTCTGATTTTATTATTTTTGCGGCAACCTATGGTTTTCACTACCGCATTATGCAAAGCACGTGTCAAATCGCCACCGGAATATTCTTAATCTGCGGATGCGTCTGATAGTTCTCAACCATCAAATCATCAACCGTAAAGTCATAAAAATTCTTAACATCCGGATTCAGTCTCACCACCGGAGCCGGCAGTGGCTCGCGCGTTATAAGTTCCTTGATGATATCAATATGCCGGTCATAAATATGGGCATCAGCAATCATATGCACCAGCTCGCCTGGAATCATATCACATACCTGAGCAATCATCATTACCAGCAATGCATACTGACATACATTCCAATTACCGGCGGCCAGGATGTCATTAGAACGTTGATTTAGAATAGCGTTTAAAACCAGCTTGTCGGAATCTTTATCCTGAGTGACGTTAAATGTCATGCTATAAGCACACGGATACAGAGCCATTTCCGTTAAATCTTCAAAATTATATATACTGGTAATAATACGACGGCTGAATGGAGTATTCTTTAAATCATAAATTGCTTTATTGACTTGGTCCATATTCCACATGCCAGTAATCTTCATTGCATACCAGCGGATGACATCATCACCATTTTTTGCAACAAACATGTCAGTCCCGGCAAACTCATCTTTCATATATTCTCCATCCGGGAATGCTTTTTTTAAGCCATCCAATGTCACATCCTTATACGGGTAAAGCTTTCCCAACTGATATCCATAAGCCTTCCCAATGCTTCCATCTTTGTCAGCCCAAGAATCCCAAATATGGCTGTTTAAGTCTTTGATATTATTCGACTTTTTCTGCCAAATCCACAAAATTTCATCCATCGCACTCTTCAGTGCCGTTTTTCTCAGCGTCAGTGCGGGGAATTCTTTTCGCAGGTCATACCGGTTACATATGCCAAATTTTTTGATTGTGTAAGCTGCGGTGCCATCCGGCCAATGCGGTCTAACTGCTTCCCCGCGGGTATCAGTTCCGTTTTCCAGAATATCCTGACACATATTTTTGAATACTAAATCTGCATAACTCATTTTTTTCTCTCCTTTTCTTTGTTATTTTTTAGTTTTGCAAAAATAATATGATGAATTTACTGTAAAAGAAAAAGCCGCCAAGTATTTGGCGGCAAGTATCTCAATTGCTTTGATTTTTTGTTTTTATATATCTTTTTTAATTATTTCTGATGGCGACATACCATCCATCATCCAATTTTGAATATTCTTCACAATCTTCTGTCATCCATTTGTTGATATGAAGCGCATCTAACGCGGCAAACAACTCATCACCTTCTAATGATTGCAAATGTTCATACTGCGATTTGAAATTTTCGAAATCAGTTAATCCAAGTAAATAATCAGTACTGACATTATACAATTCTGCCAATTTCATTAACGTATCTACTGATGGATTACTCACTCCAGTTTCTATGTTATAAATAGCCTGTTTACTAACACCGATTTTTTCGCTAACTTCCTTGGTGGTCATACGCTTATTTTTTCTGCAAATTTTAAGATTATCTTTCATATCTGCCCCTATTATATCGGATTTTTTATTTTCTTAATAAAATTTCCTGCCCTCTCGTTATTCCATTTTTCACATCTTGAAAACATGGATGCTGTGGATATATTTTTCTTAATTCTTTATTTCTTTTTATTCCATCTTCTCTTGTCCCTTGGGCTCCGATGTAATGATATGCCTCATCAACCACGCCAAAAACACAGCGCTGATGATTCGGCAACTGCTCTTTTTGCAGTATATATTCTGCGATACGTTCTCGTGCCTCATCTTTCGTCTTACATTTTACTGTTATGGAATCCAGCTTTTCAAAATCCTCAGATTTCAGAGAAATTGACAAATCCAATATATGGCCATCAAGCACGACAAAACTGTGATGCACCGGCAGCTCATTTCCCATAAACAGCCACCCTACATATTGCTCTGCCGGGTATCCCTCTTTCTGTAACGCAGTGCAAAGGTTTTCTGCATTTGTAAAACATCTTCCAACTTCTGGATTGATTGAATCAAAGATTGCTATAATCCTCTCATCCACAATTTCGCTTGTATTATCTGCATCAAAGCATTGAAACGAATCAGATTCCAGTGGATACATTCTGGAAGGAATACTGATTGTTTCGCCGCTTACCTTATATATTACTCTATTTGCTTTCTTGATGATTTCCATATATTTTTCCTCTTATCTTTTCGTATACATTTAATTATATCTTAAGATATATCGGAAATCAACACTGCTTCATATGTAACGTTACCCTTTAACAATCCATTGTATGTATACAGACCATATAAAGAACCGTCACGATTAATCTCTTCTCGAATATCCGACCTACTATATGGAAAAAACCAAGCTCCTTCAGTTCCATATCTATCACTGTCTTCTTCTGCGAGTTTAAGCAAAAAATCTTTTGCTTCGTCAACAGTTCCATTATATTTAAGACTTCGTTTCTCTCCTGTCCATTCGTTGACAATGTTGATTTTCCAATTGTGTTTTTGCATATTTTTTCTCCTTGTTTTTTTGTTTTTAATATGACAAAAGAAGAGATATCATAAGACACCTCTTCTTTTCATCAATTATTTAACTTTTCACGCTACGCCAAGCTCTTTCATCACTCCCACAATTTTCTCTTCCGCTGCCGTCTCATCAGCCTTCAGCTCTCCAAGCTTCTTCATCACTTCTTCCACAGTCATCGGCTCTTTTTCTTCGTCAGCGTCATTCACATATCTCGGAACATTCAGGTTATACCCATTCTCCTCAATCTCTTCCATGCTGACAACCTTTGCAAATCCTGGAATATCTTTTCTTTCGCCATATGCAGCCACAATCTTTTCAATATTCTCATCTGTCAGCACGTTCTGCTTCTTTCCTGCCTCAAATTCTTTTGAAGCGTCAATGAATAAGATATTGCCGGCATTCTCTCCTCTGTTACTTTTCAGCATCATCAAACAAACCGGGATACCGACTCCGTGGAACAGATGTGCTGGCAACATAACAACCGCATCCACTCGGTTCATAGTTTTTACGATATACCTTCTAATTTTGTCCTCTGCATCACCCCTGAACAATACCCCAGCCGGCAATAGTACAGCAATACGTCCATCCTCATCATCCATATGATATATCATATGTTCCAGGAAAGCGAAATCCGCATACTTTTTTGGCGCCAGTTGTCCGGCTCCTGAATATCTCGGGTCATCTTCAAAACTTTTATCCGCAGACCATTTCTGAGAGTATGGAGGATTACAAACCTGCACTGTCATTTTAATATCATTACCGTTCTTATCTTTATAACAATCATTAGTCAGTGTATTGCAGTTATACAGGTCAAACTTATCCCATGCCACGTTGTGGAGAATCATATTCATTTTTGCCAGGTTGTATGTAGTTGAGTTTTTCTCCTGTCCGTAAATATGGCCGAAGCCATCCGGCAAATGTTTTTGTGCTTCCAGGAGCATTGACGCAGAACCGCATGTGCAGTCAGCAATATTTTTCGCTTCTGTCAGTCCATATGTAGCCAGTTCAACACATAATTTGCTCGGTCCGACCGGTGTGAAAAATTCGCCACCTTTCTTTCCTGCATCACTTGCAAACAGCCCCATCAGAATCATATATACAGTACCAATCAGGTCATATTCCGGATGTTCCATATCAAAATCGATATTATTTACGCGCTGCATCACCTTACTGATAATTTCAGTTCTATCAGCCACACTTGCACCCAGTTCTGTACTCTGCAGGCGCAAATCATCAAACAGTCCATCAAATACCTTTTCAGATTCTTTTGACGTATTTTTTGGAAGTTCTTTAATCGCCAGCTCTAGGTCTTCAACAGTAAACACTTCATCGCCGCATTCTTTATTGATTTTTTTAATCATTGTACTGAACAGATTTTCCGGCTTAATGTAATAACCAAGACTATCGGTAATATAGTCGTAAATTTCTTCAGCGGTTACTTCTTCCAACGCTCCATTGCAGGCTTCTTCATATGTGCAGCCTTCATCTTCCAGAGCATTTCTTGCTTCTGCTTCTACCTTTTCAGACAGGAAACGGTAAAAAATGATACCGAAAATATAATCCTTGAATTTGCTGGAGTCAATATTTCCACGCAATACGTTTGCCATTTCCCAAAGCTCTGATGAAAGTTTGTTTGCCTTTTCGCCATAATTCTGTTTCTGAGTAGTCATTTTTGTAATCTCCTTTTGAATTATTTTTATTTGTTATAGAGGGGCGCCGCTCCTCACCCAGGCAGGGCGAACTCGCCCTGCACCAGGTGAAAAACTCGCCTCGCTCGTTTTTCTTGATTGTATATATAGTATGCGGGAATTTTGCAGGCAACGTAAATTTTTGCGGATTTTATTTTACTTTTCCAATATATTCAATATTTTCTACAGTATACCATCCCGTTTGTTCAAAGATTTTTAAAACAACCTTAAATTTTAAAGGACGTATAATCATTTCAAATTCAAATATTCCATTTTCATTTTTCTTTTTTTGCGGAAAGTCTGGAGAATTAATATGATATCCTTTATCAGTATTTGCATATACAAAAAAAGAATATAAGCCATCTATTTCATTAGCAGACAGTGCATTAAAATTTATATCTCCATAGTATCCCGCTTTAACCAAACCTTTTGACATCCAATAAATGCAATTGTATTTCAGTTTTGCATTATCAAAATAAAAGTTTTTCAAAATATCTCTTTTACATTTATCCGGCAAAATATATTTTTGATTTTGTGCTTCAAAGTACTTATTTTCTATCAGCAGTATCATAAAATTTAAATTTTTAATAATATCTGTCATATTATTAGGACATGAAATATATCTAACATTTTTAATTTTATTGTTCTTATCTACATTTATGATAATCCTTTCACTATCAAAGAGAAATGTTCTATTTTTTTCTGTATCGTCGACGAGCCAATAACTTTCAAAGCATACTTTACTATCTATAATGACTGGATATTGTACTATATCTTTTGTAATCCCATGCAAATAATCGATTTGTACTGGTGTCGGCCGGTAAGCTTTATTCGTAATTGAATTTGCATAAAAAATAGCATTTTTATTAAGAAAATCCGTCTTTACATCTATATTTCCATCCGAAGTGCATATTTCAATACTTTTTAAATTCCCATTTTTATCCCATTCGTCAATTTCTTCTTGTGTAGCAAAACCATTTTCAACAAAACTATATTGTCTTGTTGAATGAGTCGCAAAATGCCTAAGAATTTTAAGCTTCTTTTCATTGTTAGACGGAAATTTATTCAAATGAAGAGTTTTCCTTCCATTAGAAATGATTCTTTTTATTTTTGATGGCAGAAGTTCTATATAGTATATCGTGCATTCAGAATCATTTTCTTCATCTATATAAACAACAAAAAATAGACACCCACCATTATTTAGATAATTTTTTAAATCTGTCATATTGGAATCGTTCATGTAAAATGATAATCCATTTTTTGTTAAATTCTTTTTTCTTGTTGTTCCTTTTATCTGCACTTTTACTGTTTTTTCTATATCTTCTTTCTTTTTCCTTTTATCATTATAAATATAAATTTCACCATCCCACGAAGGTTCCTTGTCTCTTTTCCTTAGAGAGGCTGTAAGATACTGTGTTTTTGCGCAGCTGTTTTCTACTGCATTTGCTGATAATGTTTCTATATCATCTTTTGACATTTCGGTCATACTTTTTCTCCTTTTTTAAATAATATAGAGCCGCAACTTGCGACTCTATATATAAAATGCTTTATTTATGTTTATTTAAGATTTCACTCTATCAACTCCATCATCATCCTCTTCTTCCCATCAGCATATGTTTTTATGAATTCTTTTTGAATTTCTATTTCCTTATCAATTTCAGCCAGAAAACTTCCGATTTTTCGCTGTTCTTCTATACAAGGAATCATCATTTTGTATTTTGCAAGACATTCTGCATTAATGCCCGGCTGAGCTGTTCGCATAGACTCTTTTTTTATCCATTTTTTAAATTCATTTGTAAGCGTCAGCTGAAAAATAAATCGGCTGTCATATTCCGGTTTGATATGCGCTTTTATTAAATATCCGGCATAATACATTTTTCCATCAGTCTCATCATATAAATATGTTTTGCCAACACTTGCTCCGGTTCTGGCAAATAAAAGGTCATTTTTCTGTACAAGAAATTTTTCTGCAATTTTACTTGCTTCAGGTGATGCAATCTTATCAGAAACATATTTACGGCTTGCTTCATCAATATCAGTAATTCTGAGATATTTATTTTCTCCATCGTATTTTACTGCAGCTGCACTCATTCCGTACTTTAGTGATTCTGAAATTTCCCCCAGCGTCTTCTCTTCCCACTCCGGGAATTCATTCCCGTCATCGTCTCTAAATCGCTTCGTCCTGTCAAAAATCTCTTTTACCATTCTTTTTTTGCATTCCTGCCAAGTCTCCAACTTTGCAGTCTTCACAGCAATCATTTCATCATAAGCCGCCAACGCAGCAGCAATCTTTCTCTGCTCTTCAATGCTTTTAGGGATTCTTATTTTTAATTTAATAAATTCCTTCAAGCTAATTGTCGGATATGCGGTTCCCGCACATTTTCTCAATACCTGCTTGCAAAAATAATCTGAATTAAGTGCCTGATACAAAAAACCATTGTCTCCATCTTTCATACTTAATTGAAAGAAAGCAGATGACATAACAACCTGTTCCGACATTTCATTTGTATAATGAAAATGTCCTTTATTTCCCGGTCTTACTGACCTGAAGAATACATCATCAACTTTTGCTACCCTTTTTGCACTTACCGGCGCCTCATATTTCTGTACCAGATTTTTTCTTTTTAATAAACCATACTTATTAACGTCTCCGAGCTCTATGTATATGAATTTATCGCCTGGAGTCCCATTAGAAACATTTACATTACAAGCTTCTTCAATTGTTTTCTCTTCCCACTCCGGGAACACTCCACCTTCATCCGGCGCAAATCTCTTCTGCATATTTTTTCCTCCATTTTTTTAAATTTCTTTTTATGTTCTGGAATCAATATGCTAGAATTTTGTCGACCTGGAATATTTTTGCTGATATTTTTAGAGCCGGCATTTTGCCGGCTCTAGTTATTGATTGTAAGTACTAAAAATCAGATTTGAGCCATTTGTCTATTGCTTCATCTGTGGCTTCTTTTGCTTTATCGGGAGCTGTCAATTTATCATACAAATCTTGGCCCTTACATGTTAGCTGTCCGACACCTGGAGTTCTTAAATCTGGCAATGACTCATCAGGAAAGACATAACCGCCATCTAAGAGCAACTGAAAAGTATAATCAAGTGCATCTTTGCTTGCTCCAATTGATTCAAATTCTTGCTTTCTAAGTGGTTTATTTTTGTCACTCTTTTCAATAATAAGAATCACCTGCTTAATCAGATTCCAATCTCTATGCATATTTTTCACCTCCTTACCTTGCTTATTTCCTATCAGACACACAAAAATCAGTGTATTTACTAGGATATACATAATATGAAAAATAAAAGAAGCCACTAAATACAGCCTCTATACCTGCACATTTTTGAATTTTAAATCTAACCTGCGAAGCGCAGTTTCGCAATGCCCGTCAAGGGCGGCTCGCCATTGCAGGGATTGTAAGGGGCGGCGCCCCTTACACCTCTCTCATCTCTTCTTTCTATCTTTTTCATCTTACACCGCATATTTCCGCGCCAGCGTCACCATTGACTTAACGGCGCTTCTCTTCTTTCCAAATCCTCCCTTCACGTAATCTTTTATCCCGCAGCAGGCAGACATTAACGCTTCCCCGCTTCTCACACACTCCGCCAGGATGCCTTCAATCACGCGTTCTTCCACGCCAACATTCAGGGCGAATCCTTTTACTTCTTCTTTTTCAAGCCCTTTTTTGTATGCATAGAACGCTGACCGCATCTCGTCCTCGTCAAGCCCCTCTGGCAGGTCATTCAAGCGCTCGGTTACGAATTTTTTTAATAATTCTTTTTGGATTTTTAAGACATTATCATCGCCGTCATCGTAATCGGCAAGCAGCTTGTCCAGCATCTCCATACGCTTGCTGACCGGCTGCACGCTGCGAATCACTGTAAGGAGCCCCATAATATAGTCAAAATTTACAGTATCAGTGCCGATTAACTCAGTCTCAAAATCAATGTCAGCCAGACCAGACCCTTCCGGCTCATCTGTTCCTTTAGCGCTGTTTCTGATATTTTTGTAAACACCCTCATATGCTTCATACTCGTCACACGTTAAATCCTTTGCGAGGTCAGACCATTTGAAAATAGTAAACAGCTCCATTTGCTTTAAGGTTCTCATTACATTTCGGAAAGCCTCCACAAATGCTTTTTTAACGCTTTCACTTACAATTTTCGCCGCATCATAAGGTGTTTTTGCAATGTTTCTGAGTGTGTTGACGTATCTAGTCCAATCACGCAGATAATCCTCGTAATTGCCCCTGATGCAGGCATTCGGGTCACCATTGCCAGAGAACAACGCCAGAGCCTCGTCCTGACGCTTTTTCAAATTTCTGTATGTAACAATATTTCCGCAAGTTTTAGTCTTTTTGTAGACTCTGTTTGTTCTGCTGTATGCCTGGATTAATCCGTGCCACTGCAGGTTTTTATCAAGATATAATGTATTCAGAGGTTTTGCATCAAATCCGGTCAGAAACATATCAACGACAATCAGGATATCAATCTGTTTATCGCTCTTCTGCTTGAGCCTTTTGGAAATATCTTTTCTGTAAGCATCAAAAGTATTTCTGTTGAAATCAGTGCCAAAAGTTTTGTTGTATTCACGCATACACTCTTCCAGCACTTCCATTCCATATTCACAATCTTCATCTTTATTCTCTTGAGTAGAAAATATTACCGCAAAAGTCAGTCTTTCTTCTTCGGGAAGTTCTTTATTGATTTCAAGCGCCATTTTGTAATAATCAACCGCGTCCTGGATTCTCTCAGCTGCAAAAAGTGATGTATAAATATCGCTGCCAAGACGTCCCTGCGGCTGCCGTTTTGTCTTGTGATACTTAAAAATATGCATCAGGATTTTTCGCATTCGCGTTTTGTCATGGTAATACTGATTGATGTTAACGCCATTTGCATAGCAATAGTCAGGGTCGTCTAGCATTGCCGAATCAAGGCCGGCTACATTGCCAAAAACTGTTCTAATGTACTCCACCTGAAACGGCAGAACATTATTGTCAGCGATTGCATCTTTCATCATATACTGATGCAGACATGCATTTAGTCCCGGTGCAGCTTCAAAGATGTCAGCCGTAGTCTGTTTCTGGCTACCGGCATTTTCTTCAAAAATCGGCGTTCCTGTAAAACCGATAAATTTTGCATTTTTAAACTTTTGTTTAATCAACGGATGCATTTTGCCTGCCTGGCTTCTATGACATTCATCAATTGTGAAAACGATATCTTCATTTTCAAGTTTTTTAATGATTTTTTCCGCTCTTTTATTATTACTTTTCAAAACATTATTTAATTTCTGAATAGTAGTGATAACCAGTTTATCGTCTATGCTATTAGAATCCAATTTTTTTAACAGTTTCTTTGAGTTTTCTGTGTAATCAACGCATCCAGCCTCAAAGCTGTTGAACTCCGCAACAGTCTGGTCATCCAGGTCAATCCTGTCAAGCAGATGAATCACTTTTTTAATTTGTGGAATATCCCTTAAAACCTGTGCTGTTTTAAAACTGGTCAACGTCTTTCCGGAGCCAGTGCAGGCAGTAATAAATCCGTTTGAGTTTTCTTCCACCACACGCTTTACAGCTGCTTCAACTTCATAAATCTGATATGGACGCATTACAATCAGCTGTTTTTCCTCTTTTTTGATAATCATATAATTATACAGAATATCTGTCAGTCTTTCCGGTGTCAGCACCGCATCGGCAAATTCGCTAAGCCTAACCACTCTCTCATTTGTTTTCGTCAGCCAGAAGAAAACCATACTCGCCTGGATTTTGTTAAACTGACCGTTCTGGTTTCTGTTCTGATTACTGAAATATTTTGTTGCAGTTTCATTTGACACCACAAACAGCTGCAGGAAATTAAACAAACCGCTAAATGAATCCCTGCGGTATCTGTTAACCTGATTTACTGCTTCTGTAAAATCAACGCCGGGGCGTTTCAATTCTGTCTGCAGAATCGGTAGGCCATTAATCAGAAGCGTCACATCATATCTGTTGTTGTTTTTTACAACAGGCGATGCGGATTTTTCCATCCGAATCTGATGCGAAATCTGATAAACATTTTTCTTAACATCCGGTGATGACAGTTGCAAATACATATACTTTTCATTGTCCAAATCCAGCATTACAGCATTATTATTTTTCCAGTGTTCCGCAGCTGTAATTACATCAAAATTTTCAATCTGCAACAATAATCTTCTGAATTCAGCGTCAGATAATTCAGCTACACCTTTTGCCGCAATCAATTTATCTGCATTAAATCTACAGATTTGATTTCGGAAATTTATCTTCAGTTCATCGTAATTTTTCAGCTCTATAAATTTCCATCCTATTTTTTGCATATGTTCAATGTATTTTTTTCAACTGTATATTCGTTCATATTTTTTACCTCGCTTTTTTGCAAAATTTTTCTTTCTTTATTTTTATATGTAATATGCAAATTTTACAAAAAAGCTTATTTTTTTGCGGATTTTTTACAACAAAAAAAACACCGCCTAAGCGGTGTCAAACTATACAGCCTATTTTTTTATTTTTCTCCTCTCAAACGCCCATATTTATTATTATCTTTTTTACACAAAATTAACAATCTCCTCTTTGTAATATTCTCCACATTGTAACAAATTTATATTACCTTTATTTTGTTCCTTCCATCCAAAAGATTTCATTTGTTTTTTATGAATGCTCTTTTCTTTCTCTGAATCATAATGATATGTTACAATATGCTTTTGTTGATATCCAATGCATATATTATTAATATATTCCGCATTATTATTTTGATATATAAATATTTTACTTATAGTATCTTCTACAATTTTCATCTTTTTTCTCCTTTCTGATGTTCTATATTCAATATGCTGGAATTTTTGATAAGCATAAGAAATTTTTGCGATTTTTTTGCAAGCCTCTACAAATATGGACATATCAAGTATAATATGGTATACTATATACATCATATGAGGTCGGAAATGGTTCCCGACACACTCCATCTGGAGTACCTGAGATGCTGGATACACCGCCCAGCCATATGATACCTCACCGGCTTTGCCGGATTCGGTACCAGAATAAATATGATACCGCGAGCTATGCTCGCTTGTACCAAGCGGTCATGACCGCTGACAAACAAACGACGCAGTCGGAGTGTAGAGACGTGGACGGGGTTTCTAACTCCACGTGCACTTTTATAATTATTACATCCGACGGGACGGACAACTTGAATGGTTCAGTATCGGACTGCTTGCAGCAATCCTCCACTGACGGCAAGCCTGGTCACGATTTCCCCGTCCATCGATAACTTCTACAAGAAACAAGTTCTTTGCTATCGCAGAGAGCTTTTTTTATGCAAAAAAAACAGCCCCTCTTCTGAGAGACTGTAAATTTTCAAATCCCAAATTTCTTTTTCAGATATTCTTTCTTCTTGTCGTACACCGTCTGGTCTTCCAGCCACAGCACCGGAAATGCCTGCTGCAAATATTTTTCTGCATCTTTTTTCGTTTTAATTTTTGTCACATCCCCGCCAAACTGGTTGGACCTGATATCCTGCCAATCCAGCTGCATTTTTGCAATCTCCTGGTCTGATGTATCGTGGGCTCTACCGGCGATATGCTTGAAATCCAGGATAGTGTCGCCCATCATATATTCCGGAATGTAATCATCTGTTTCGGATTCATTAACACCTGAAATATCATATGGAACACTATTCTCGTCCACCCAGACAATATGACCGAACGGAGCAGCCCAGCATATCTCTCCACGGTTAAACGCTACTTTCAGTATGCATGCAAAATAATAACAATATCCGTTGGCAAATTGTTGATACAGCACCTCTTCTGCTTCGCCATATCCCTGTTTTACTGAAAAATCGTAGATGAACCGAAGCACCTCTTCATCTGCTTTTGGATGTATTTTTTGAATTTTCTTTAGCCATTCTGAAAATTTGTCTTTCATCTTCTTTTCCTGCCTTTCTGGTCATTATATGTTTAATATGCCGAAAAACAGAAGGACAGAAAAAATCAGAAAACTATATTTTTTAATGTTTTGCTTACTTTTTGCACACAAAAACCCGCCACGCTACGCGTTGACGGGTTTAATTTTAAGCACTCTTTTTTCTTGTATTTTTTGTATCTTCTGCAAAATCACTTTATTCGTTTTTTTTGTATTTCCCAATTGCAACCCACAACGAAAAGCTTCTTCAAATCAGACTTTTTCCTGTCTCTTCTCCAGCACCAACATAATAACCATCTGCACCTGCGGCAGCATCGTCAGAATCATCACGCTAAATGCCGACATCCATGCGGCAAACACCAGCACCAACGCAGAGCCGATTTCATCAATCCCTCCTCCGTCAGTCATATTTATCAGTGCCGCGCCGCCAGCCAATACAGCAGTGGCAGCTAACACAGCAATAACCAAATTTGCCATAAACATCCCGGCATACCAGAGCATCTTCCTCCAGCCAATTTTTATTTCGCCCTTTTTTAAAATTTTTTTACTGATTGGCATCAACAGCCAGCCGCAAATCGGAACCAGAATCAGCAATGGAAACGAGAAAACACCAACAATCAGCCTGTCCGGCCCAGCCGACGCAACAGCAATCAGCCAGACAGCCGCAGCCAGGATTTCCGTAATCAGATTTGTTTTTCCTGAAATCGTCATATTTTTAACACCTCCTTATCTGCAAAAAGCCGGCAGAACACTCCGGCGGTAAAACATTTATTTTCTATATTTTTTGTCAAGTATATCGTCATGCCCACGCAACATGATATAGCATTCATCTTCAGGGAGCGCAAGAAACTCTTCGTATGTTATTACGCGTATTTGCGGAACCGGGTCTATTGAATCTCCACGGAGGTGGCGGACACATCTGATTCTTATTCCAACTTTTCGGTATATATACCCGGATGTTACCTCATCATCTGAACTACAATATATTACCGCATCTGCATTTGCAAAAATACATCCTGCATCTTCACCATATATTTTCTTTACAAAACTAAGCCCCCGGCAGGCAAATGTATATGCGATATTATATCTTCTTACATTCAGAAAGCAATCGCCTCTATCCATATATAAGAAAAACGGATTTCCACCATATCTTTCAATGTGGTTGAAATACAGTCTTGTCAGATACGGCAGACGCTCACAGTTATATTTTTCTTTCGCTGCTTTCACCAAAACCCGATGCAGCTGCATCATCATTATATTCGCCAGCACATCAGCGTCTGACTTTTCTTCCGGACATACAATAAAGATGCCCGTCAGCCTCTCTCCTGCTGTATCCAAAATCATATCATTTTGCGATGTTAGATTTGTAATCTCTGGACGCAGAAATATATCAATACCACACAGCCACGGCTTGCTGCCGGCAACGAGTTTTGCGACACTCTCCATCGTCTGCTTCTCCTCTGCATTATCAGACAGAACCTGCAAAATCATATCAGAAAGAGTTCCAAAATTGTCTCCGGCAATACATCTTGCCAGCATCTCGGCATCTTCTTTGTCATCGACAAACCGTAAAGGATTATATTTCGCTGACATCTCCGGGCGGCTGACATCAAGAACCTGGATATCATATCCGGCATCAAGAAGCTCTGCCCGCGTCTCAGCCAACATCTTCCCTCCAACATCAGCAACAGCAAACGACGAATTGCACTGTAAAATATTTGCCATTATAAGCTTATTGGCATACGAATCATCAGCGATGATGAACATATTATTGTTTAGGTGAGTCTTTTCATCATGTATTGACAGCCTCATATTTTCCGACAAAATTGTAGTTTCGCCAGCAGCAACAGGAACGGCAGTATTCTTGCCGTAAATACCGCAATTAAATTTTTTAGTGTCAAACTCCCCGGCCATCTTATCGGCATACCGCGGAAACACACTATTTTTGTATATATTTTTCCTGCTTTTCTTCTTTTTCCAAAACATTATTTTTCAATCTCAACATATTCCAGATTTTCATCTTCATCTTCATCCAGCAAATCACTTAAATCTTCTTTGCTTACCGGCAACCACTCATTTCCATTTACCCCAACAACAGCAAAGACCTCGGTGCAGTCTTCAGCTTTGGTACATACAATCGCAAGTCCTGATTCAAGAATCATCTCCGCACATGAATAATACAGATTTTCTTTTGTTTTCTTTAAGTCTTCCGGCTTAATTATCGCATCCAGGCCGACAGAGAAGACATCGTTTCCAATCACTATACTGATAACTTTTTCTTTCTGGATATTCAGGATTCTGTCAACTAATGCTGCAGTTTCAATCTTTGCCTTCGCAGACATTCTTTCATCCAAATCGCTGCGGTAAACTTCGTTATCCTGGTCATACAGATTCTGAATGGCCTGAATTACAAACGGCTCTTCACCGTTCCATCTTTCCATTCTCGCCAGCTTTGTCTTATCGTCATAATTTTCAAGGAAATAATCGTAGAAGTCATACATTTCCTGTCTCTCATCAGCATCAAACTCATGGTCTTTATCAACCAGACCACTTAAAATCGCACTTCTGATGTTTAAGTAATCAAGCACCCGGTCAATGGAATCCGGCTCGTCAAGCATATATTTCTTAAATGATACCAGCATTGTTCCAGGCGGCAGCATATCGCCTGCCAGTCCCGCTTCAAGCTTTTTTCTTTTTTCTTTTCCTCTTCTTTTTAAAATATTACTCATTTTTGTCCTCCTTGATTTTGAATTTTCTTTTCAAATATTTTTTCTTTTTTTGATAGATGCCGCCGAAGTCTTCTTCGTATATCGTAAATGATTTGACGAATTTGTTTGCTTCTTTCAGAGAAAGCTTCGTCACATCCCCGCCAAACATTTCTGATTTGATGTCATGCCAATCAAGAACCATCTGGGCGATTTTCTGGTCTGTTGTATTATTCACAACACCAGGAACATGCCGGAAGTCTTTTACTGTGCTTTCCATCATAAACTCCGGAATGTAGTCATTGGTGTCTGAATCATCTACTCCGGAAATATCATACGGAATGCCGTCATCATCCACCCAGACCATATGGCCATAAGGCGCCGCCCAGCATACCTCGCCGCGCTTGAACGCAAGCTTTAGCATATGCGCGAAGTAATAGCAATAACCGCTTTCAAATTGTGTATATATCGCTTCTTCTGCCGCTTCGGATTTCTGCATCGTCCTGAAATCATATATAAACTGCAGCACCTGTTCGTCAGATTTTGGGTGCACTGATTTGACTTTTTTTATCCAATCTTTTTTAATCATTTTTTTAGTCCTTTCTGAAATATCGCCGCGTATCTTACCGGCACATATCTAATATGCAGAAAAAACCAAAATCAGAATATTTTTTACGGATTTTTTTGCGAGCAGGCGAATGCGGGCAGCCAACACAAGTTGGCAAATGCGGGCAGCACGATTGCAGGTAAACAGGCAAACAAAATGCAGGCAGAAAGGTACCGGCGGTAAGACTGCAATCCGACACATATCAGCCGCCAATAGCCGCCCGCTTCGTCAATACACTTTCGCCCGCATTTTTTCTTATACAGAGAACAAAATCTCCGGCATGCAGCCGCTTTACTCCCGGCGCCTCCGGCGCCGGCCATTACCTTACATACGCCATCTTACCGGCGGCCACCGCTTACCAACATCACTCATCCGGCATCTCTTTTCCCGAAAACTCTTCCAGCTCTGCATCAACTTCAGCTTCCGTCTTCTGCATTTTGCAATCCAAAAATGCATCCGCATCAGTAAGCTTTTCATCAGTATCAGGCTCCTCGCCATTAAACATAGTCACAATCTTTTTTAGTTTTTCTTTCGGTATACCGGTATATGTCTCACCGTCATCACACTCAATCGCAAACATGGTAAATGTACCATCAATAGCATCCACCTGACTCACAATCAGAATCCCATGGTCGTGAAACATCTTACCGCAGGCATACAGTAAATTGGCTTCGCTGTCAGGCATATCACCGGAACGACAATCAGCAGTCCTGCACGCACTGAAATTCGGGTCATCCTTGTCAACATAAAAGCTGAATACACATTCATCGCCAAAAACAAGGTTCACTGACAAATCCCCATCAATCTTCAACAGCTTTTCAACCAGGTCATCAGCCCTTGTCCTCTCATCATCCGGCATAAAATCAATATATGCATCGCGCTCAATCAGAAGCGCATCATCAAACATTTCTTCCATTAGCTGAAGCACCGGCGGCTCCTCGTCGTAATGGCTGTACAGGTCAAGCTCAAAACAGCTATTGTCATTCAGATATGTTTTGGTGAAATAATCATAAAATTCAGAAAGTTCTTTTTTCTCTTCTTTTGTTAATACCTTTCCTGCGTCTATACCTTCTTTGATTTCTCTCTCAATATCGTCCAGAAATTCAATTGACGCATCAAGAAACTCTGACTCATCTTTCTTTGCTTCTACATTTTTCCTGAATCTTTCAAGCAGTGTTGTACTCATATTTTTGTCTCCTTTTTTTGTTATTTTTTTTGTATACATTCAGTATGCGGGAATTTTGGAAATGGGTAGTGTATTTTTGTAGATTTTTTTATTTTTTTTGCAAAAAAAAGAAAGCATACGGTATTTCGCATGCCTTCCTGTTTTTGTATTGCAACTTATATCTTATCATATCAGAGTCTTTTGACTGCTCGAATCCTGTCTTATCGTAGAGTTTGATAAGGTCAGCGTCTGTGCCGTCCAGCGGTCGTCTGTTACCGTATACTTCTGAACAATTTAAAAAAAGGAGCAAAAGAAAATCTTTTGCTCCTTGTGTTAGCGAATCAGCATAGAGCCGCAATTGCAACTCTAATATCAGATGGCCGCATTGAACGAGGGCTGATTTCATATACAGCCTCATACATTGCAGCTATACCTTCGGATGAATTCATCACCCTCAGGTTTTCTTTTGCTGGTATCGTCTTGAGGCCACTGCATCTGTATGCCAACGGTGAGCGGCTAATGTCAGTGTCTCGACTTTTAACCGTTCTGCATATATGAAGCTGCAGCTCTCCATACTGCTTATCCACGTCAACGCGGATGTCGGTTTTAAAACTACAGTGTCTAGCTCTCCACATTTCCGGCATTACATCTAATGCATTTAATGCCTGCAGAAATGCTTCTTTTGCCATTTCGTTTTTCTTTTTAAAAAAATTAATCATAGTTCCTTCCTTTCTTGCCGTGCAAAACGACAGATAAATATTAATAGTCGTAAGAAATATGACAAATTTTTAATGAAACAAAAAGCTTTCAGGTTTGTATCAAGCACTAGCACTTTTCTTCGTATTTTTTCGTATTGGCCTCAGCCAAAAATGCAATAAGTATATCCTCGCTTCCGAAATTGAAGCCAAATAAAAAAACACAAAAAGGCACAAAAAAAAGACAGACGAAATTGTCTGCCTTATCCTCCTTTCGTTACTCCAGCCCGGCGAATTTCTTTGCCGCACGGATGGCACCAGTAAAAACAGCATTCATATTTTCTATCGATGTTTGAGCATGCTGAAGAAATCTGGTGGAAGAAGTTTTTTTCTTGGTTTTTTTACGAATTATTGCCGTGAAAATTCAGCATATTAAATATGAAAAAACAAAAAAAGGACGGTGAAAAAAATGATTAAAGCAAAATTCTTAAATCTCGTGAATGCATGCAAAAATGACCGCGACATGCTTGACATCATAGAAAGCGACATGAGGGCTCTTGGCGAATATGTGTATGCAGTGCATATGATGGAGACATCACTTCCAATCATTCGCATTAATTACGAAGGACAAGAACTGCGAGACCGAGTTGAAAAACTTGACCACAACCGTAGAGAGCACCACGAACGCGCAATAATGGGCGTTAAACGGTTGAACCGTTTTGCGGAAATGGAGGGTGTTGAAAAAATCTTTACCGGAGATGTTAACGACCGATACGCGATTGCTGACTTTTGCAGGGATACTACAATCGAAATGTTTGATGACCGAACAGGCCGCAGCCTTTCGCTTGTTCATTCTGAGCAAATTGTTGACGACGAACCGGAAAGAGAATAAAATAAAGACAGAAAGAGAGAGAGCAAAAAATATGTCAAACAATATCAAATTTGTTTCAGAAAACAAAAGTAAATTTCTGACAACAAAAGAATATCATGGATATGGCCAAATCCTTAAAATTTCAGACGATGGAATTGAAAAACACATCGTAGTGAAACCAAAAGACCCGGTCTTTGGAATTACCATTAAATTTTTGGAAACCGGCAATCCGCAGTTTTTAATTCCTGCCGTTTCTATTGAGGATATAGCAATCATGCTGAAGAATCTTGAAGAGGCTAAAGCATTTTGTAAAGAATTTTACGAAAGACGAGATGAATTTATTTAGGATACCAAGTTTGGGTATCCTTTTTTTTATTTTTTCAGCATATTAAAAACAGAAAGTCAAAAAACTTTCTGGAAAAGCGACCTGAGCGTTTTTTCAATCTACATACTGTCTTGGTCAGACAAGCGTATGTTAGTATCCGGGGTTCTGCATTCGTCCACACTCTGACAAACAAAATGCAAAAATTTAGAGCCTGCGTAAGCGGGCCCTATGTTTCTTGCTTTATTTTTCTTTTTAGTATTGTCAGTGTTATCACCAACGCAGACGCAATTACGGCCGGGACAACTAGCGTCATGAAGCAAACTTTTTTCTCTTGCTTTGTAAAGTTAATAATCACATCCGGATTATCAGCATCAATTACAATATCTATTATGTCACCTTTTTTGCAACCACTATCTATTGATGTTTCTTTTTTATACTCTTTCCCTTCGTATGAATACTGGCACAACACTACAGCATTTGTTATCCTCGTAGTCTTAATTTGCGTAAAATCTGCCTCCAAAATTTCAATGATTTCAGCCGTAGTCGTTACCTCTTTTGTATTCCAACTTTGTCTTAATGAATACCCAATAAGCGCAGTAAGTATTAAATACGACAAAGCAACCATAAATATCGCAAAAAACGAAACAAATCTTTTCATCGCTCAACATCTCCTTTCGCTTTAGAACCACTCGTCTCCCCAATATCCATACCCACGATTTCTCATAGAGTAACAGCTCTCACAAACCCCATACTGATAGTTATACGGCAACGCCCTTCCACAGTCAGGGCACTGTCTTCTCTTCAGCTGCTTTGTTTTCAGTACCTCTGTCAGCGTATCTGAAACTTCTTTTTTCTTTTTTCTTATCAGTTCTTTTTGTTCTTCTCTTGTATCAGGCATACCAAAAAGCCTTACAAAGTTGTGAATAAGGTCATATTTCTGATACAGCCATTCATGCTCCTGGATTCTTTTGTTGACGTCTGAAATGCTTACCGCGCGCCGTTTTTCTATGTCAAGAGTCTCAATTTCACCAGTCAGGTCAACCGTATGCTCTTCTGCCACCCGTTTGGCAAGAGTCTGCCATAAGAACACCATATCGTCGTTCTTCTCATTGAATGGAATATTTATAAGGCGATAAATCAGGTCTTTGTTGTCCGTATAGTTTTCAATCCATTCACACAGTTTCAGTTGCTGTTCAATATCTGCCTTCAGGAACAGGCTTTCTGTTTCCACCTCATCCCATTTATTCATAACGTCAGACAGTTTTCCTTCCACCGCCGTCAAGAATCTCGGGAACCGAATGCGGGCAAAGTCGATATCTTCCGGTTTCATATTCATTGACCTGCGGATGAATTTTCTTCCTTTTCCGGCGGTAAATTTTCCTTCGTCATAGATGCCTTTTCTCCCCGCTCTTCCTGCAATCTGCTGTACCTCTTCCGGCTTCAGAAGTCTGACATCGTAACCATCAAACTTTTCCGTTTCCAGAAATACAACCCTTTTTACCGGCAGGTTCAGCCCCATTCCAATCGCGTCTGTTGCAACAACCACCTGAGTTTCTCCACTCAAAAATCTCTCAGTTTCTGCCTTTCTGGTTTCATACGGCAAAGCACCATAAATCATACTGCACGCAATCTTTCTTGCCTGCAGCTCTGCAGCAACGTTAATAACGCTTCGTTTTGAAAATACAATCAAGGCATCGCCGGGCTTCACACCATCCGGGAACCGGAACCCATCTTCATCCAGCGTTAAAGGTGTCATGCGTTCTTTTCGGTCAATTTCTACTATTTCGTCACCACAATACTCAACCAAGCGTCTTACGATATCTTCAGCATTTGGCGCCATACAGATATGTATTTCTTCAGCACAAAGTCCAAGAATTGCAGCAGTCCAGGCACCGCCCCTGCTCTCATCTGCAATCATCTGGCACTCATCAATTACCGCAACGTCATAATGCTTACCCAAATCAGCCATTTCTATTGTTTCCGAAACGTGAGAAGCGCCGTTTACAATGGCTTCCTCTTCCCCAGTCAGCAGAGAACATTCAACACCCGCCGCATTCGTATTTTCGTATACTTCAAGAGCCAGAAGTCTTAACGGGGCCAGATATGCCGCTTCACGCGCCTCCCTGAATTTCTGCAATGCTGTAAATGTTTTTCCTGAATTAGTCGGCCCAATGTGAAGTATAAACTTTCTTTTCATCATCCGGGATTTCGGATACGCATCTTTAATATGCTCTGGAATCGCAGTCACAACCGCTTCACTCATCCTCTCGTATTCATTAAGAGTCTCCACCTCTTCGCAATAATGGTTGTAATGTACCATCATTTTATTTTTAATTTTCTCAGCCGGCAATTTCTCCACCAGCTTTTCAAAATCCGGGGATTTCTTGAACGCCTCAACCGCGCTTACTGTCATCTTGTTCAACTGATTCTTTTTTAAATCCGGGTTTTTCTTTCTCGCTTCTTCCCTGTATTTTCTTCTATATTCAGCCTCAATATACTGTTTTGCATATGTTTTTGCTGTTTTTTCGTTTTCTTTTAGAAATTCTTCAAAGCTCATTAATTCAGTCATTCAATATCCTCTCCTGTACAAATTATTTTAGATTTCTTTTTGTTTTTTCTGTATCTAATATGCCTGAATTTCTACATACAAAAGAATTTTTGCGGGTATTTTTAAGTATTTTTGCAAGAAAAGGCAACCGGCAAAAGCTGGCTGCTATGTAAAATAAAATTTATATATTTTCCCATTCTTCGTCTGAAATTTTCTTAATTTCACTTACTTTATACGGCAAGCCATACACTTTGCACCACTTTCTTATGGCATTATCTGTAACACCGTATTGTTTCCCAATGCTTAAAAAACTATCATTTCTGATAAGATTTTTTAATGTTTCCCGGTCAGGACGATTCGGTCGTTTTTGAAAAGCTTTATGTATTTGAGCACATCGTTTACATCTTGTCGCGTCTTGAGATATTGGTTTGCCACAGTCTATGCAATACTTTTTCTCTCTTTTCATATCTTCATCTTTATTATTACAATCTTTATCATTATTCTTTTTTACATAATTTATTTTAGTTTTTTTGTTCTTTTCAATTCTTTCTTGTCTTTCTATAATATTTTTTGCAGTTTCTTCTTTTCGCGTTAAATGTATTGGACTTTCATGCAAATATTTGTCAAGAATTTTTCTTACATATTCTTTTTTATGATAAACAAGAGTATATGTTATTTTTCCAATTTGCCTAATTTTACCCTCTATTTTAAGGTCAAGCTTCAAAAAATCATATATGTTTATTATTGTTTTATAATTACTGACAATTTCAACTGCATAAGATTCTTTTCCAATATGGCCATCACCATCAATATATCCAGCCAACCATGCATATTTATATTTATCAGGGATATTATAAAATAAATTATTGTCCATATTAGATTTTGCAGGTATTATGTTATAGTTTGATAAACTTTTTGCCAAATATTTAGAACATAACTTTAAATGACATGCTTCTATTATTTTCCATGTGCCTTTATACAAAAAACCAGATGTATATTCTCCAACATGTGATGTATCGTAGCCTATACATTCGCAAAATTTAATTAATATTTCCTTATCCCGTTTTTGCAAGCTAAAAGACAATGGTCCTTTTTGTCTTTCAACGCCACCATCTGCTGCAATAAAACCAAGAAAATAAGCCTTTTCGTTGCTATCAATATCATCAAAATAATGTTCATTAAACTCATATCCTGGTTTATGTATTGATTTTTTATCCATTCCTTTACCACTTTGATTAGTTTTAAAGCAATTAAGTCTAATAGCATATGTTCTGTATGTTTTATAATTTATTCCAAGTTTTCTTGATGCTTCAAATGCCGACATAGTTGTTTCCGATGCTTCTATAATTTCTTTGTCTGTACATCTTATTCTTTTTCCTGCCAATGTTTTTTCTTCTCCATATTACAATAAAAATTTTGTTTAAAGTAATATGCTGAATTTTGCAAGAAAAAGTTCCATGAACATAAAAACAGCCAGATTTTATTTTCTGGCTGTTTAATATAATATATAATATCCATAAAAATCGCAGTGACAAGATTTGAACTTGCACGCTTTTTATTAAGCAACTGATTTTGAATCAGTCTCGTATTCCAAATTCCGACACACTGCGAAAATGCACCAGGAGAGATTTGAACTCTCATGAGATTTCCCCGGCACGCTTTAAACGCGCTGTGTATTCCTGTTCCACCACTGGTGCAAACTTAATTTTTCTTCCCTGCTCCTCGCAGGCAACCTAATCGCTTCATTATTTTTTGCAAATTTAATATGCAAAAATAAAAACCCATGTTAGAATTTCAGCTCCAGCTGTTCACCGAATCCATCATCTGCCTTTGCAAGCATACTTTTCTGCACTCCTTGTTGTACAATATCATTTTCTTTCAGATGCCCAAGCAACAGCGGGGAATCCGGGTCATGAAATTTATAATTCTCAAAAGCCTTTTGTGGATTCGTATTTGCATAACAGTATTTGCATCCATTCATGCATGTGTCATAATCTCCGATTCCATGCGATTCCATGCATTGGCATCCTGCCCTGTTCCCGATATGTTTTACATTTTTAAAGGTAATTCCATTTGCTTTACCAAGAATTTCTGCCGTCATGCATCCGGAGTCATAAATACCGAATTCTTCATATTTCTCTTTTGCTGCACAGGTCTGCAGGTGCAGCCCATATTTCTTTGCTATTTTTCCCATTCCTTTTGCCAGTTCTTTTTTATCTTCTTCTGTCATTGGAATCAGTTCCGGCATATTCACTTGAAGTTTTTTGTACATTTCCACAAAGCTGAAGATACACCGGTCAATATATGGTGTAATCGCTTTTGCCATGGCATCAAAAATCTCCAAATGTTTTGCAATTGTATATTTTTCAGTCAGCAACACAGGGTCATATCGCCATGCCAAGCGTTGTTTTCCAACAATTTTTGATAATTCTTTTAGCGTTTTAATACTTTCTTCTATTGACGGTACGCCAGGTTCAACATCTTTTTCATACGCAGTGATTGTATAATAAAAATATGTATTAAATTTATCGGTTATTTTTACAATATCTTTCAGTATTGGCTTGTAATTTTTTGAACAAAACACCACACAGTCTACTTTTTCCGGTGTTAATTCATATCTTGTTACTTTCTGCTGAAACATTGGATTTCTCGATAATACGTATCCTTCTTCAAATCTTTTTAATAACCATGGTGTGAAATACTGTATCGTATCTGTTCTTACGCCTGTATTTAAAATCATTTTTATTCCTCTTTTTTATATTTTTTACAGCCAATACAGGAATCGAACCTATGTTTTCAGAGTCAGAATCTGATGTGCTACCATTACACCAATCGGCTAAAATTCGGACGGAGCGGCTCGAACGCTCGACAATGTGCATATCAGGCACATACTCTACCATCTGAGATACATCCGAGAGCCGACAACTGGGCTTGAACCAGTGGCCTACTGATTACGAATCAGTTGCGCTACCAACTGCGCCATGCCGGCAATTTGACGTGAAAACCACGTTTTAAGATGACGGTAAGATTCGGACTTACGATAGCAGAGTTGCAGTCTGCGGCCTTAAACCACTTGGCGACGTCATCAAAAATACGGAGTGTAAAGGATTTGAACCTTTGTGCCGCGATACGCGACGCTGGATTAGCAATCCAGTGCAATTAACCTGCTCTGCCAACACTCCAAAGAACAGATGTAAAAATTTTCGCAGGAGCTACCCACTGACGGAATTGAACCGACCGCCAAAGCTATACTGACTAGAACACTGTTTTTGCATCTGTAGCACCGCATCCAGGACTTGAACCCGGGACCTAAAGATTAGAAATCTCTTGTTCTATCCAACTGAACTAATGCGGTAAAAACATTCGCAGAGAGATTCGAACTCCCATAAACCACGGTCCGTAGCTGTGTGCTCTATCCCTTAAGCTATGCGAATTTAAACGCCGTCTGAGGGATTCGAACCCCCATGCCCTTTCGGACGCCAGTATTCAAAGCTGGTGCATTCCCATTTCTGCGACAAGACGGCAAAAATAAAATTTATCAAAAAAAACATTAAAAAAAACTGGGCTGGTCAGATTCGAACTGACGTGATACAGCAGTCAAAGTGCTGGGCCTTACCGCTTGGCGACAGCCCAATATTTTTTCCGGCAATGCCCTTTTTCGCCCTGTGTCCTCACAGATTTGCAGGTTGAAACGCTATCCCATGCTCTCGCGTACATTGCCAAACAGACACGGAGTGAGTCGAACACCCATCTTCGGTTTTGGAGACCGACATGCTACCATTAACACCACGCGCCTACATATTTTCAACTATCTTTTCCAATGTCTCAATCAACACCTTCAGCTGGTCTTGATTATACACAACAGGCCGTCTATCGTCTTCAGAAGTTGTAAGCTCCCATTTTCCAGGGCTGTCATATTTGTTTTCAATCGTGAACCAGGCAGGCTTCCCCTGCAAAGTTGCGCCAATCACCATTTGATTCATTTTCTTATCCTTTCTTTCTTCTTACTTTACATATTTTTTCAGCTCTTTAATCAGCTCACTTATCTGTGATTTAGTATATACCACAGGTTCACCCTCTTCTGACGACAGGACTTCAACCTTATCTGTATCTCTATGCTGGCTAACCATCAGCCAGGCTTCTCTGCCATACTCATCACAGCCGCAAACTTTTGCATATTTTTTGTCAGATTTTTTTATCACTATTTTTTCTCCTTTCTTTCAACATTCAAAAATGTTAAAATAATTGCCCACCCCTATACCCATAATTTTCCAATTTTTAAGCATCCTGCCGGAGTTGAACCGGCGCCGCCGATTTGGAAGACCGGGGTCATATCCGTTAGACCAAGGATGCATATATATCAGCACTGCCATACCGGCAGCCGCCACACAGACGGCTTATGCTTAAAAGTTCGCATACCGATATAGTCTTACATGCCTCCGCTTTCCGCGCCCACATCCAACAACGTCAGATGTGTCACATACTTGCATTTTCGCAGGTAACCTTCGCAGAAACCTGCTGCCTCGCCGGTAACTGTATTGGTCTCGTATATCCTTACGCTGAACCAATTTCTCCCCGCTCGGACTACCGTAGAATCCCACAGGATTCATAGTGGATATTTTTGACGAAGGTTTTGTGCATTTTTTTGCTTTTCAGCAAGAGCTGACAATCGGAATCGAACCGATAACCTCATCATTACAAGTGATGCGCACTGCCAATTGTGCTATGTCAGCAAAAGTGACTCCGGCGGGATTCGAACCCTGCATTATCGCCGTGAAAGGGCAATGTCGCTAACCGTTAGACCACGGAGCCAAAATGTCAGATGCAGGGCTTGAACCTGCGACTTCCGATTTGTAAGAACGGCACTCTCCCAGCTGAGTTAATCTGACAAAGAATTGCGGGAGACGGACTTGAACCGACGACTTCAGGGGTATGAACCCTGCGAGCTATCCAACTGCTCTATCCCGCAGTACCGGATGCGAGAATCGAACTCACGGCCTCCTGGTCCCAAACCAGGCGCTCTACCAAACTGAGCCAATCCGGTATATGCAGCAGACACGCTGCCGCAATATTGCAGGTGACGAACCTGCAAGAAAAGCGAATGTTGTCATCATACGCTGCGACCTTATCGGTCAAGCGACCCCACCGGGATTTGAACCCGGAAATCTCCTGATAGACAGTCAGGCGGAATAACCAATTATCCTATGAGGCCATTATATATACTGGCTCGCGCTTCAAGTATATATCCGCAAATATATACCCGCACTCTCTTTGCAATAAAGCGTAAGCCGAATGGGCAGGGTGAGATTCGAACTCACAATGTTTCTAGTGTGACGGTTTTACAGACCGCTTGCTTCAGCCATTTTGCATACCTACCCTAAATATGTATCAACTTTGTATTGCAATAATGATAATCAACTTCCATTATTACTTCATCTCCTTTTTTCTTTCACATATTTAATATGCTAGATTTTTTCTCAATCGGACGAAAAATCCAAAATATTTTTTAAAATATTTTTCCAATCCATTTTCAGCTAATCGTTTCCCAGACCAGCCTCATCAAATTTTTGTTATACCCTCTTGAACAAGAATCTTCGGTTACTTTTGCATGTCTGACTTTTCTGTTGTATTCCTTCCGTCTTGACCGCATATTCACTTTGCATTCTCTTCTATACCAAGACCGGTTATACACTTTTTCTCTGTTTTTTGTCATCATATGCTTCACCTCACTTTTGTCCTCATGTACACTGCCTGCACAGAGATTTGAACTCTGGACCTTGAAATTAAGAGTTTCCTGCTCTACCAAACTAAGCTATACAGGCGATTTCCAGGATTTATCCTGCAATGCGCCTGACGTGATTCGAACACGCGATATACGGGTTAAAAGCCCGCTGCCATACCGCTTGGCTACAGACGCAAATTAATATTCTGTTTTCGGCATTTCGCCTTCTGTTTTCGTTTTGTCTTTTTCATTATCTTTAACTCCTTTTTTTTATTTTTCTTTTTTATATGTCCCCGACATAAATGTCGGGAACATCAGCTGGCGCGGCGGGACTTGAACCCGCGACATCTTGGTTAACGGCCAAGCGCTCTACCTGCTGAGCTACACGTCAATATTTCTTTACTGGCAAACCTTTACCCTCCAATCACATACAGCCATCACTATATGCTAAATGGAGCATACGGGAATCGAACCCGCCGCCTCCTGCTTGCAAAACAGGCGTCGCCCCATTGCGACTAATACCCCATATTCGCCGGCAGCCTTCCTGCCGGCATATTTAACTTACCTGCTATACATCTTTTCAACCCCGTCTTCAAACTTAACGGTAATCTTATCCGGATATCCGGACTGGTCAGATGTATACGGAAGATGTCTCATTTTAACAATCTTTCCTTCTTTTTTGTGATTACTTTCGCATTTCTGACACTGTTTTTTGTCTCTGTATTCTGTTCCGCAAATATCGCATTTCCAAAGTGTAATGTCTTTCATTTTTTCTTCTCCTTTTCGCTTTTTTTAGGAAAAATATTCCAAAATATCTTCACACCGAATGACCTTTTCTTTTCTGCCAAACGCCTCATTCCAAGGTGCCTGATTCTGAGCCAGAATCGTCAAATCGGTTGCAGAAAAATCAGCAAATCTGTCAACTACTTCTTCAATTCTTTTTCTGTCTTCTTTTTCAAATCCTTTTTGTACTTCTTCCAGTCTCCGGAATCTGATTTGAATATCAGTGCTGCCGAACTGTTTATATTTTCTGTACACTTCCGGAATCACCGGCCCAAAATCCCACGCCTCAATATCTTCTGAAAAGCATGGCTTTTTGGTATGTATCAGAGAATATGCCTGAATCAGATAAAGGATTTTCTGAAGCTTCAGATTAGAAATGCCGTAATCTTTGACTTCGCTGTATGTAATTACATATTCTGCCACATCTTGAACGTCGTACATTTTTTCTGCTCCTTTTCTCGTGTATTTTTCTTTACACTTACAGTATGCCAGAATTTTCAAAAATGCGAAATTTTTTGTGAATTATTTTTTGGGCTCTGCGTTCAACCAAGAACCAGACAAAACCAAGTGGACGGTAGAGGAATCGAACCTCTGACGCGCAGGGCTTCAACCTACCGCTCTTCCGCCTGAGCTAACCGTCCAAATTAGACGGTATAAAATCGCGCTTCCATCTTTTTTTCTCCTTATTTTTTATGTTTTCTTCAGCATCCGGGTGCCTGTTCCGTCAGCATCAGCAAGAAAAATTCTTACCAGACTGCGGCTTAAACATCACCCCGGGTGCCTGTTCCGGAATAAAAGAAAAACCGCCTGCCTGGATATATTTCCAGCAAACGGTCTAAGTATTGTAAAATCCATCATATATAACGCAATCCCTGCGTATAATCAAAATTTCAACACTTCAACCGTCGCTTATTCCACGCGTATTTTTGTTCTCCACAATCATTAAAACTATAGACTGACCCTGTAAAATCGCATACTGACCAAGGCATGCCTGTTGTGGCATACTGCTTAGATTCATTATTTGATTTCGCATTATAAAGTCTCTGTTTTAACATAGCGGTTATTCTCTCCTTATTTTTTAGATTTTTTGTTATTTTTAATATGCAGAATTTTTCAAAAAATGTAACATTTTTTAAAAAACAAAGTGCCCATCGCTTATTTGACGAAAGCGCATGCTTGCGATATTCAACATATCGTCTGATAGCACGCGTACACAGCTTGGTTTTCGCTGTTACTTCATCAAATAAGAGACAGGCACTTCTCTTAATTGCATATCGTTATTATATCATATTATTGACACAATGTCAACTACTATTTTTTTCTGTTTTGTAATTTGCTGTAAACATCTTTGTCTCTCACAGCTTAATCATTATATCATATTGAAAATGATTTGTCAACATACATTTTTACTTTTTGGATTTACAAAAGATGTAATACCCCGGAATAACCATTAGAACCATTGCCCAGCTAAGCTGTTTTAAGATATCCCATATTGTAATTGAAAACCATTTTTTCTTTGTTTCTTTTTTTTCTGGCTTTGGAGTTACTGTCGGCTGCGATTCATCTTCTGATTCCCCGTCTGATTCTTCGGCTGTTGATTCGGCTTCGGCAGAACCATCAGATACCACACCGGCTTCGCCAGTCTCTGTATCGCTGATTTCATCTGTTTCTCCGGTTTCACTGACTTCGTTAGCAGCACCATCGTCAGCTGTATCAGCATTATCTCCAGACACATTTTCTGATGAACTTGAAGCTTCTCTTTCTGCTTCATTTTCTTCTTCGGTTTTATTTGCATCAAAATCATCGTCAATGTCATTCACTGCGTCAGCGAATGTTGAAGCTGAACATGTAATGGCAGTTGTTGCCATCGCGCCAGACATTGCCGCAATAATAGCCATTGTTACAATTTTTTTTCTCAATTTTTTTCCTCCTTTTTTAGAAGTATCCCACCCGGAAATCCGGGCAGGACATAACATTATACTCTATTGTCCGGGATGTTTTCGTCATCCTCATCAGTCTCCCTGACGCCTTTGATTCTTGCATCGTTAGCACTTCCAATCTTAGTTGCCTTTCTGGACTCAACTTTATCTGTCTCATTACCGAATGACGTTCTGACTCCGCTAACCTGGCGTTCTCTTCTATCAGCATCAGTTCTAAATCCAAATTCAGGTGTGAAGACATTCTTCATTTCTTCATTGTTTTCGTCATAAATCTCCTGAGCTGCTTCTTCCGCTTCTTTAGTTACTGATGTAGCCTCAAGCTCCTGAATTTCTCTTTCAATATCAGCATCAATCTTAGTGTAATCAATATCAGAAACTGTAAAGCCAACGTTATCTGTTGCGAATATCATCTGGACGAGGGTAGAGCTTTTACCTTCTGATGAAAAACCCCTGACGCAAGTTAAAGGGTTTGCAAGAGACATGATATGTGTTGCATCTTTATCAAGTGACGTTATGGTAGACAACATCAGCAGGTTATCGTAATTAATATCCGTATGGAATTTATTGATAACATTCATTACCTGATTTAATATTTCAGAACCAATATTTCTGAAATCAATTTCAAGCATTGTAAATGGCCCCATAAATGATATGTTTGTTACAATTGCTTCATTAGCAACTAAGTAATATTGAGGGTCTCCAACTGTTTTATCTTCATTGATTGTATATACAGCAAAATCAATAACCGATTTCGCCATATCCATATCATCAGTTCCAACCAAAAACGATAAAACTTCACTGAGAGACATCTCTTTTCCGTCTTTATCTGTAATCATTTTTTTTCTCCTTATTGTTTGTATTTTTTTTGCGGCAAAAATAATATGCCATATTTTCATATATTTAATATGCAAAAAAAGTTTTATTTTAGTTGTCTTTTTGCAAAAAAAATAGATTTGCCGGCATATTGCCCACAAACCTATTCTTAAATCAGTTACGCAAACAGTTTCGTGCTAATTTCTCTGCTCCTAAATATCAGGAATAACGCAGATAGCATAATGCCAGTACTGATGAAAAACGTAGATGGGTCTACAATATGGTTAACAAAATATTTAAAATCATCTTTCGCATATGCTTCTGATGTTCCACCATTTTCATCATCATCCTCATGGTCATTATCTGTGACTTCTTTTTTTACAGTTCTTTTTTCTGCTTTTTTCCACTCTCTGCTTGTTTCTACTGATGTGTATTCTATTTTTTTATCCTCAGCTACGCTTTGTTTTTTTGTTGTCTGCATATTTCTTATTTCAATTTCTGGATAATCAGCAGTATAACTGCCTTTTAACTTGACTGCCGGGTCAACAACGGTATTTACTGATTTATGTGCATTTTCATCTGTTACTACTAATGCGTTATGTACGAATGTTATAGATGCACAAATAATCAATATTACTATTATCTGAAAGAATAATCCAAGTGTTCTTTTCACAAACCTTACAAAATCCATATCAGCACCATTTCCAAAAAACGATAAGCCTGCAACTACGGGTGCAACAGATACTCTGACAGTCATCTCTATCATTCTCGATATAGCAAAAAAGTTTAGTATAATAGTAAATAATACAGATATCGCATAAGGAACTATCAGCATTATAAACATTCCCAGCCTTGCTCCAAATCCCATATATTTATGAACGCTATTTGCCAGAAAAACATGGTTAAATTCAACCGCTGCACTATTTGCAGTTATTTCATCCGTAGATGTTTTTAATGCGTCAAACGTCCCGGTTGTAATATCCAGCAAATCAGTTAATATCGTATTCGCATTTATTAGTAAAATGTACAAAATGAAATATTTTAATAAATGTCTGAAAAAGTTATTTATTGAAAAATCGCCAGCGGATGTTTTGTCCATTAATGACACCAGAAATGATGTTACAAGCAAAGCAATTCCAACCAGCTTTAAGACGTCAAATACATTTGAGATAAAATTTTTTTTCTCTAATATGTTATTTATAATATCGTTATATTGAGAAAATATATCTATCATTCCGTCTGGTTTATATAAAAAATTATATATTGACACCAGCAATGTAGCCAGAATGTTATCGAGCACTCCGGCAATTGAACTTGTCATTTCACATCACCTCCGTTTTTTTATACGCCTACAATAACATTGCATATTGAATTTGATTTCTTTATCAAACCTGCCTTAGCAACTAAAATAAAGACCATTGTCAACCAATTTGTTCCACCTAACAGCATATTCATAAACGTCGTCATCTTTTCCTCATTGAATATCTTGTATTTATCATCCAGTTTGGCATATCCCTTTTTTGTATATTTATAATGCCCGTTTTTGTCTCTTACAAAAACTTGAATACCAAGTGTATCTTCATATTTTTTATACTCTTCTTCCTTATCTTCTTTTATCTTTGCGATTTTGGTCTGAGTAAGTTTATACGCTGCATTAATATATGCATTACTTGTTGTTGGGGTAGCAGTAGCTGAATGCTTATGCAAATCAGGGTCATCATATGCTACATATCCAATATTTTGACGTGCCTGCTCAGTAGCATCACGTAACGCATTTATATTTACGGATTGAGATTTAACCATTGAATTTTTTGCTTTAATTACATTTTCATGTGATTCCGCAGAACCTCTGAATATAGAAGACCTGCTGGCATCCGTTGTAATATATGAATACAAACTTGTAGAAGCCGCACATATAATCATAATTGCGGAGCATTGCAAGCACATTGCTAAAGTCTTTTTAATAAATCTCATTCCATCTGAATGTCTTGAACCATCAAAGAAATTACATATTGCAATTGGGGACAGCACAGCATTTGCACAAACCCTTAGCACTCGCGTTACAACTACATATATAATAACAATATCTGTTCCGAAACATATTAAAAACGGAACCAACGCTTTACACACATATATTACCTGAGCTACAAACCCAAGTGAACTTAGGCTTTGTTCAAATGCTCCTGAGTAAACCGAAAGCCCTTTTGTATCAGCTGCTGTCTCTAAAATTGTAGCGGCCAATGCGTCTCCTAGTTTAAAAAAGTTAACTACTATATCAAAAGATTCAAGGGCAAGAGCAAATCCAACAAAATACTCTAACAAAGTTTTAAATACGATTGACGGTGAGGTTTCTCTTCCTTGCATTTTTGTTCCAAAAGCTATGATAAAATATACAATCAATATACCAAACGCAATAGTCCTGATTCCGAGATATGCGCTGTGCAGTACCCCGGACTTGCTGAATGAACCCATAATGGCATTACTGTATAATGTCAGGGTGTTATATATGCCAGCATTAGAATACATTCCATCGTATATAGTAATATACATATTTGCTAAAAATTTTTCCATACACTTCTCCCTCCCCTTATATAGATGTACCAAGTAACGAATTACACATTTGAGCTGATGTACTAATCAACAAGACTTTTGCTACAAGTAGTATTAATAATAACATTTCCTTTGAACCATCAGAGCCGGTGCACCAGTCAAAGAATCTTTCAGTTGACTGGATAGTCATTCTGTAATCTGAATTCTCAATGATTTCTTTCTCTCTGTCATGATTAACTATAGTACCAACATTGCTAATTACCGCATTATCTTTTTTGTCATCTTTCGCGTCAAATATTAACGGGTAAATTTCATCGTCTTTTATTGCAGATTCATCTGTTTGGCTTGTATCTTCATTAGAGTCTTCTTTATCGTCTTCGTCTCCGCTTAGCATATCGTGCAATTTAGACATGCTTTCTTTGATATCGTTTACTCCATTTACTATAATTTCTCGTATTGATGCCTGATGGTCTGTATATTCAAATTTTTTCAATGGATAAAAAGCGGCCGTACTTTCAAGTTTCTCTACTTCGTCTTCTTCCATATCATCAGAACCTTCAGTTTTATTCTTATCAGTTGAATCTTTCTTAGAATTTGATTTTTTCTCTTCCTGCTGCTTTTGTAATTCATCATCACCGGCATCTGCGAAATATCCAGCATTTACGGCAATTGTAATATTTGGATAAACTTGGCATATCACCGTAATAACCATTATCTGCATCATTAAAGCAATTATCGTCTTTAAATATTTAAAACCACTGCTTCTTGTATTAATCGTACCACCGGGACCATTTTCAAAAATATCGGCCAATCCAATTGGCGCAAACATATAATATATGAACATCTGAAGAACTCTTGTTGTCGCAAAATATAAAATATACATTCTTACAGCCAAGCTTACCAACATCAATAATAACGCTGTTAGCGTATATCCTAAAATAGCCCATACGCTAAAATGTTCGGCAACACAACGACTCAATAGCAATTGAGTAATATCATTAGTCAAAATGTTTGAGACTATCATATGTCCCCTTGCCCCAATCGTTAAGCTGTCATTTAGGCTTTCCACCATATTCATCAAGAAAATAAATATATTTTTCGAATGGAACATAATGAATATGGTGCCAAGCGCGGCACAGAACGATTTACCGAGCTGTAATGTTGACAATTGGTTCATAGCTGCTTTTTCTGTCAGGTCTGTAAAAAAGTAAAACAGCATCAGAACAACGCCAATCGTCAGGATTGTATTTGTAAAAGCAGTAAATTGTAAAGAGTTGACCATTTCTTTTAAGTAAGTATTAAACTGGCTTAACACTTGTTTATACAAATTATCGTAGCCATACACATTTGTATATATATCAGTATACCAGTCAACAAGATGTGGCGATAATATACTTTTAGCAGCTCCGAATATAGCCATTTTAGTTCACCTCCCTTTAAAAAGGGGGCATGCACGGTATGCCGTTACAAGCCCCCCTTTTTATGCTTATTCTCGAGTTTCGCCTTCGCCAACTTTTGTTGTCATTGCGTTATAAAGTTTTGTGTCTGTAGGGAAGTCGTCTTCAAATGGTATAATGTCTGTACCATTATATATAAGTCCATGACCAGAGCCAGAGGAAGTAATAAACTCCATTTCTGCATCTGTAAGATTATACATCTGCTGCATCTGAGCACGTCCGTATGCATTCATTGAAAGCATCATGACAAATTCTGAGTTTCCAATAATTGCACGGCCATCCTCTGTTTTCATCATATCTTCAACCTGCTGTGTGATTCCTGTTGGAATGCCATTCCATTTACGGGCACGTCTCCAAATCTGCTGTGTATATTTTGCAGATACTTCGGTCTGAGCCAGAAGATGGAACTCATCACAGTATAACCATGTACGTTTTCCCTTCTTATAGTTATCAATCATTTTATTCCAGATATTATCAAGGCAAACCTGAAGGCCAATAGCTTTCATACCTTCACCAATATCCTTAATGTTGTAAATTGTAAATCTGTTGTTAACATTTACGTTTGTTCTAAATGCAAATGAATTTTGAGTACCTTTTACAAACTTTTCAAGGGCAAGAGCCAGGTTATGAGCTTCAGGCTCTGGCTGCATGTCAATTTCTTTGTATAAATCAAACAATGTAGGAACAATCGCTTCATCTTTTGACTTTCCTTCTGCCCTTAATGTATCCATGTAATCTTTATATACATTCTTTACGCATCTATCAATAACAGATTTCTGGATTGGAGTTAACGGGTATCTTGTACCTGTTGCTGCTTCACAAATAGATGCAATAAAGTCTGATTTCATAACAATCGGGTCATCTCCGTCTTCCGGAGAATAGTCAAGACTCATATCCATCGGATTGATATGTACTCCAGAACCAGGTGCAATTCGGATTGAACTACCATAAAACATCTTTGCGAGTCCTGCATATTCGTTTTCCGGGTCAATTACAAAAACCTCATCGTCCGTATTTAAAAGCACATTTACAATCTCTCGTTTTGCAGAGAATGATTTACCTGAACCAGGAACACCAAAAATACATCCGTTTCCATTCTTTGCATGTGTTCTGTTGTACAGAATCATCTGCTTAGATATTCCGTTCAATCCATAGTACACTCCATCATCCTGCCATAATTCTTTTACAGAGAATGGAAGGAAAATCGCTGCAGCTCTTGTATTTAACAGTCTTTCAGTCTTTAACTTATTGACCCCAAGAGGCATACATGTTGATAAACCTGCTTCCTGTTGAGTTGCAAGAATTCTTGCCTGACAAACAAAACGTTCAGCTGTAGATTGAAACAGCTTTGTATTTTCATCAAGCTGCTCTTTATCTTTTGCAAAAATAACTGCTGTAACAGTTGTATAGAATAGCTTCTGGTTATCCTGTGTTAAGTCTCCCATCAGGTTTTCTACTTCCTGTGACGCCTGTTTGATTTCCGGCGAAATAACATCAACTGAATATCCATTTTTTGAAGCTTTTTTCTGTAATGTTACAACGTTTGCATTTACATCAATTAACTTATTTTTCAATAATTTAATTGATTTATTCTGTGGCAACGCGCGGTAATGAACACTTACCAACATATTGAATGGCATATTTGCCAATTCTGTCAGGATATCTCCCCTTAAGAATGTTGGTAAATCAACAATCATTAAGGCTCTGGCATATGTATTACCAACAATCATATGGTCTCTTTCAAATGTAAGAGCAGTTGGGCCGATTACATCTTTTGATGTCAATCCCATTTTCTGTATGTGTCTCATATTGAAAGATTCCATTGCTGAATCTCCTTTCATTCTCACCCTTCTGTAGAATGGAACGTTTGAGTCAATATTGTAAATTTCATATAACACAGAAAGTCTTTTAATTAAAGACACTGGCTGCGCTTCAATTTGCGTTACACGTTTAAATCCTTTGGATATTTCATCGTCAAGTCTTGAAAAACTTGCTTTTGCAGCAACGATATCGTCTGCCTCAACTGAAACAACAAAATATTTTTCGTGGATAATATTGTTTCGTACTTTTGATAACTTATCAATAAGCATCTCATTCATTTCTTCTCGATACTCATTTAACTTATCGTTCTGCGATTTCATTAAAACCTTCTTTTCAAGTTCTGCAGGCTTAATGCTTTTGTTGTAAATAACCTGCTGAATATGAACCTCCGGGCCAAATGAACTTAATAACTCCATAAAGTTACCGAATATTTCTTTTTGTTTATCAGTATTCTCAATTGTAAAATTGATATCTGGGATTACATACATTTTTGAAAATAAGTTTTCATTAATCTGTATGATGCCATTCTCATAAACACCCTGATAAGGAATGCTGTCCTGCGCAGTTTTTGGAACATTTAAAGGATTTTCTTTTTTATTTTCCTTTGCATTTTTACCAGTTTTTTTAGAACCAAATAAACCCATTTAAATTAAACCCTCCTTTTTATTACGCGTACATTGTATCCTGCTTACTTCTTGGTCTCCTTGGAGACTTCTTCTTTGCGTTTTTATTTTTTTTGTCATTTTTCTTATTTCCTTTTATTTTACCAGACTGCTCTGCTGCAAGTTCCTCTTGTTCATCGATTAGTTCAAGCATCGTGTCGTATGTTAATTTTGTTTCATACGGACGATTCTTATTTCCAACTAAAGACGGTAATAAGTAATAATAGATATACGTTTCCGGTTTCATGCCGTAAGGCTTACCTACCGCAAGATACAAGACTGGTACAGCAAATAACATTCCAACGCATATCAATGTATTCATATCAATATTCGGGGCTACAGTCTGTACTATGTTATAATACACATACTCAATTGCAGCCGCCACAGCAACACAAACAGTCTGTCTTGCCGTTAATGGCCCAACCAATGGCGACTCATAAACAGAGACGTCCTTTGGAACCTGTACTTCAATCATTTTTGTTCCTCCTTATTTAGCACCAGTAATTTCTTCACATAAAGACATTGAATTCCAAATCAATCCAATTCTTGCTAACGTGACACCAAATGTTTTCAATGAACTTGTTCCAGCGGTCACTATATCAAGAAATGCCTCAATGCTTTCTTTAGTATAGACAAGCTTTCCTTGAGATATCGCTGTGCCTTCGTTCATACCGACATCAAGCTGAGATTTTTCCAGATGGTTCGTTATCGATATTCCATACCCAGAGCCTACAAGCTGAGTTATAATAGCTTGGGTTGCTGTATTAATAACGAGAATAACCGCCACCTGAAGTCCCAAAGCAAACATTTTTTTCATAAATTGAACTCCATTGCTTGATGTTCCCTCTCTATATATATCGCTGATTGCGATTGGGGATAAAACGGTCATTGTTATGATTTCAAGAATACGGCTAATCAATACAACCTGAATTATTACCTCAGCAATCATTGATATTAGCCATGGCAATATCGAACAGACTATATAAGATAAAATTTCAGTTATTTTCATTTTAGCGATACCGTTAATAAGCATTGACTTTTCATTTCCACCAAAAAAGTCAAGCCCCGCCTGGTCACTCACTTCTTTTGCGGCTGCTCCGCCAAGGTCTAATAAATATCCTACGATTGTGCTTGAATTCATAATAAACATATATGTTACAACGCATCTTAAAGTCGATTTAAAAAACTGTTCAATACTAAAGTTCTTTTCAGTTACTTTTCCAGATAAGTCAATCAGATATAATATTATTGTGAATCCAACAGCCAGACCTTTAATCGTCGCAATCATTGAAGAAAATGCCGTGTTTTTCATCGCATCACCCATAATCTTATCGTATCTATTCATAATATTCAGGACGCCTGTGCTTCCATACGATTGGTTATAGATTGTGATTGCCATAATTCCAAGCAAATAACTAAACATTAATCATTAACTCCTCCTTTTCCGGCTGACGAAAGGACTGGCCTTGTTCAGAGTTAACTTTTTTAAAAAGATATTTTTTCTGTTTATATTCACCATACCCTTTCTGTCACTCCCATTTTTTTAGTTATTTTGCATATTCTTTTGCGGTTTGTTCCGCACAGAAATGCAATATCTTTTTGTCATTTTTTAATATGACAAATCATAAAAAAAATTAACATTTTTTTGAAAGATTTTTTAAGTAGAAATTTATAGCTGCTTTTGCTGTCTCCTCATCCTGGATGTACGACATAACTGTTTTCAAAAATACTTTATATATATTTTCATTCGTGACCGGGAATATTTTCATACCTTCCATATCATCAACAGCCATCAACACAGCAGCCACGTCTTCAGGTGTCAATTTCTTTTCTTCATCATCTTCAAGCATTTCATCTATACTCTGCGACAGTTCACTTTTTTTTACGTCTGTTTTTTTGACTCCTTCTGTGACTTTTTGTGGAAAAACAATTTTTTCAGCTTTCATCACTTCGTCTTCACTATGATATTTTTTAATGAATTTCCATTTCAGGTCTCGGGGCTTTAAATTGTTTTCAACCATATCACAAAACTTGTCACTGCCGATAATATAGCATCGGCACATTCCAACCTTTCCATCCTTTACTTCTTTTATATGAGTTAAATCCAGGGTTGTTCTTACTGTGTACATTTTTATGCCTGTTCCCTGCATTTTTGTTTCAGGATAGTGAGCTTTATCTTTTTCTATAATGATGATGATATTTTTAAACCTCACTCCGCCAGATTGAGACCGCATCATTTTTTAATCTCCTCCAGATATTTTGCATCGTTTTCATCATCGATATCGTCCATATAATTATCCAGGTCAGGATTATCTGCCGGCGGTACTGTCATAAATCCATTTGCTACATTTACATGATGACGAATATGGTCTACGTTAAGGCGTATTCCATTTGAAGTGCTGCCATAAATATAGTTTTTGTATTCTGTTTCATTGTCGCAATCTTTCACTGCGAACGACATAAATGAAACAACTCCTAGCTGCTTACACAGCTCGTTTAATTCTTCTGCTTTTTTCTGTATATGTTTTTTAAATACATCTTGTCTGTTATACATAATCTTCTCCTCTATCAAAATTTAATTTCACTGACATGTCACTAAGCTGCAACGTCAATACTGCTCTGTAATATCATCCAGAAAATCGTCAAAGTCTTCTGCTTCTTCATCATCAGTATTGTTAACAGGTTCGGTTTTTGCTTCATTAGACGTAACTGAGCTGTCAGTATTATTATCATTATCTCTTGCAAGCAACCGCTGCAGAGCGTCTGACATTTTCGCACGCGGTGCGACATCCTGAATTTGGTTGTCACTTGACGGAATACTTCCTTCTGCGTTATCTGTTTCAGCATCAATTGTGGCGTTTGAGATACCTGTTGCACCTGTTATGCCTGTGGCACCAGGGATATCTGCAGCCTTCGGTTCTAGCTTATCAGTTGATTCTGCGATTTTATCTGCATCAGCTATAACATGCTGATTTTTTGGTTCAGTAGCAGCAGAATCTCCAAAATTGCCTAGACTTACTTCGGTATTCATATTTACATGCTCATCTTTGTCTGCTGCCTCACCACTTATTCTTTTCTCTGCGGACAGCTGCGTTTCATCAGGCATCTTCTCGCTTTCTTTATACACAGCTTCTTTGCGGCTGGTATTTTTTTGATATTTTTTATTCCCCTTATTTCTTTTTACCTGTTTTATATCCTTTTCATCACGGTCACCCTGAATCCGTCTTGACATTTCGTTGAAAAACCTGGCATCGCCATTTTTGCTGTACTCTTCGGTAAAGATTCCGCACAAATACTGTCTCAACACAGATTTTATAAAATTATTACGATATCCATCAGTTATTGTCCTCATAAGTCTGATGGCATCCGCATCTTCCTTACTGTCAAGGTCAACATGGTAATGATAGAACTTACGGTACATTTTTTGTGGATATTTCGCTGCACGGTTTTCATTCAAAGGAAGGGGTCTGACTTTATAGACCTCTTTCCTTGCATATGAGTTCAAAACCTGCCTGGTCGTTTCAGGAAATGCTATACGCCCTGTTTTATACAGGGATACCAAATCCAAATCGTGATAAGAATAAAGTTTGATTTCTATTCTCATTAAGCATTACCCGCCTTTTTTAATTTTCTATATGCTGTCATATAATATCCTCTGACATTGGCAAGATAGATTGGAAGGTTGTTTCCATGATTACCAGGAATGATTTCCAGCCCTTCCATACCTGATAGAATCTCTTCAAAATATTTAATCCATGCAGCGCCAGTTCCACCGGTTACAACAAGCAGGTCATAATCTGCAAAATATCCGGAAACTTCATACAGCTTCTTGATTGACATTTCAGCAACTTCTTTGCACGCTTTTTCAATATATCCATCAAGAGGCACCTTTTTGCTTGACATGTTCTGAATATCAATCACCTTAAAGAATCCCTCTTTCATATATTTTCGCATCTGCGGGATTCTGATATCCATATGATAATCTTTATAGATGTAGCCGGATGCGACTTCCAGAACCCTCTTCATGCCGAGATTATTAATGGACTCTTCAAGCGCCTTCTTTCTGTTGATAATTCCATACGGGTCAAATGTTCCAAACCCAATATCCGCAACAATAATGTTCTTTGACATCAGGTCTTTCGCATCATCTACGCGTTCACCGTCATCGTTAAACATAATTGAATTTAATGTCCCGGCCGGCTGTGACATTACATTCACATCACCATTTTTTAAGGTATTCTCAAATCTCATCCACTTGCCGCTTCCAAGTCTGACTTCATAAATTCCAGGCTGAGTAAAGGCCGCCTTGATTTTAGGAGCATCTTCCTTTAAATATGCTGCCGGAAGTCCTGTCTGAACAGCTGGTTTAAACTGCGGTTCAAATTTTCTTTCTTCATTATCCATCAACCCGATAGCGACCGCTGTTCTGGCCATAATTGCAAATTCTTTTGTATAATAACGGTTCCTGTCAAATGAAGAGTCTGTATCGTTAGTATCATCTGTTCTTACTAAGTCCTGGGCTTTTGTACCGATAAGGTAGACTCCGCTTTCATCTCTGTAATAAATGTCATCTTCATCAACAGACATTAAGTTATTATCCATTTTCTTTACATAGGATGGAAAACAGAATCTCTTATTTGGCGACATTCCCTTTACGCTTGAGAAACCGATATCAACAGCTACAATCCAATTTGATTTGATTGGATTTTTGCATGCAATAATTTCCTGTGGTGTATTAAAATCTTGTAAGTTCATAAAAACCTCCTTATATTTGTTATGCATTTTTTAATATGTTTTTTGAGCATCATATGCTGTATATTTTTGCTACACTTTTAATATGCAGAAAAAATATGGAGATTGAATATTTTTTCGAAAAAAAATTGGAGCAAATAATTTGCTCCAATTTCCGTTAGAATTGACGTCTATATATCGAATAAGAAACAATAGCAATTCCGCATATCAGGATAGCCATAATAATCTTTCCAAACAAACTTCCTTTTTTCTGCTGAGCAGGTTCTTCAACGCTGTCGTCTTCTTCATCAGCATCCATATCAGACTCATCTTCATAATCGCTGCTGATTGTATCAGATTCTGAATCGTCCGAACTGTCTGCGTCCTCATTATCCAAAAGACTATCATTATCTTTTGTTCCGGTACCGTCACTTTGCTGAGTGGCTTCTTTTGCTTCTTCCTTTTCCATTTTTTGCTTTTCTTCAGAAGTCAAATAAGGACTATCTTCGAAACTCATTTCACCCTTTTCTATTCGCTGCTCTACTACTTCTTTCGCATTGTCATCAAGCGCTTTCATATTTTCGCTTGTTTGATTGTTGATAAAGTTTTTTGCAGAAGGAGTCCAGTTTCCATTTTTGTCCATGTATCCATAATTATACATATTTTTACAATAGTCTTTATAATCGTCATCTGATTGAAAAGCAGCTTTTTCTCTATAAAATCCCTGCGTAAATGGCTCATCTTTTGTATAGTCATAACTTGCACTTGTAGCGCTATCGTCAATCTCTTCAGAATTCTCGTTTTTAGTATTTTTATTATTATCACCATTGCTGGAAGCATATATATATGTTGGCGCCAATATTACTAAACATAAAAATAATGCCAAAAATATTATTATCTTCTTACACTTATTCATACTCTCACCTCTCTAAATTATAATCCGGGGTATCGTCCATAATGCTGAAAACCAGTGTATGCATTGATTTTAATACCCTTTCCAGGAGCATGATAAACCCCATCTGTTGTTCCTCCAGTACAGTGAAGCCAATATTTTACTCCATCTACGGTTCCAATATAAATGCCTACATGGTCAGCACCATAAGCCACTCCAGGCCAGTGCTTTTGCCCAACATCTCCTGGTATTAACTCTGATTCACTGATTTCATTAAAAACACCGGAAATACTTGGGGTTGCCCAATCAGCCGCAGCTCTACCTTGTGTCGCAACTTTAGACCGCCAATAACATTGTCCAACAAAAGACGAACAATCCAAATATTTGGGATTTTCATATGATGGTGAATTTCTTGCATCCATTGAATATGTAACGCCATAAAGCAGAACGCCTTGTTGTATGATTTCTCGTCTCTCCTTTGTTACCCTGCTATCCCATGTTCTCATGCATTTTCTTAAAATTTCTTTCATTTCCTCTGGCAATTCTCCATAATCCATTGAACCACCACCAGTGCACGTATAGTTTTCAAATACCTTCTGATAAAAGAACTGGTCAGAATATTTATATTCTCCATACTTATCATCTTTCTTTTCTTTACCTTCGTCTGTTCTTTTTACACCATCAGCAATTACTCTCGCATATCTCTTAATGATAGCATCATAATCCACTTCTTCATCACTGCTACTCTCTCCTTCCTGCTTTTTGCTGGCCATTGATTGCTGGTCACAGTAATTCGTAAATGTAACAAAATTTGTAAATCCGCTAAGTTTTGTCGAGGTTGTACTGAACCGGTTCTTTATCGCCTCAGAATCTCCGCCAAATTCAAAACCCTGTACTGCACTCATAAGTGTTTCTGTTGAGTATGGTGAAGGATAGCATGCATCCTCTATGATTCTGCTAAACGCCTGCGCTGCAATATCAATAGAATCAGCTACTGTATAGCAGCTGCCATTATCTCTATGCCATTTTTTCTGTGCTTCTGATTCATCATCAGCGTCTGGCCACGGAGTTGCAGGAGGAGGAACTGGTGTTCCAGAAATATCACCCCATGGAAGAGGTGTCGGCATCGGAGAAGCAGTCGGAGCAACTAAAGACCCCACTGGTGTTTTATCACCATTTTCTGCTCTTGCCAGCCATGAACCGTTTATATGAAACAAATCAAATTTAAAGTCAGGGTTTCCGGTCTTTTTTGTTGTTGTCTTACCTTTCTTATCGGTAGCTGTAACTTCTTTTTCGACCTCATTCCCTTTTATAGCCTTGGCTGTTGCATAGTCATCTTTATATTCATTAAATCTGGCCTGAGCAATCGCTTTAAATATTTCCTTATAAGGCTTAAAACCATATTTTTCAGCTGCAGCATCCATTAAATCTTCGAACTGTTTAACTTCGTCTGATAAAATCGCCTGACAAAAATTACTTATCTCTATCGTTTCATACATTCCTTCAAAGTTGTTCCAGTTTGTTGATGAATAAAAATTCTTCATATCTTGCGTTACATCATCGTCATTATTCCATAATAATGGTTTTTTTGTTTCACTGTTACGCATCGTGTAAAGACTTTCGGCCATAGAATACGCCAATGTGCCAACACTGACTGACCCCGGCCATTTATAAGCCTGAAAATCAAATTTTGATAATCCAGGCATAATACTTTCCATTGCCTTCTTTTCCTTAGCTGTTGGAGTTGGCGTTGGGGATTCTACTGCCCCCAATGTTGGGGTTGGTTCAGTACCTGTATTGCCTGTATTACCAGTATTTTTGTCTGAATCTGTATTTCCTGAGCCTGTATTATTTTTATCGTCTTTTTTATCATCTTTATCATCTTTATTCCAACCGTCAGGAAATGTAGTCTGTATGTTTTCAGCATATACGTTTTGAGTCATAAAAGCCATAGACAGAGCAACATCAGAAGCAGGTGTCACAACCGTACACGCAATTGCCATTACGACTGATAAAATTTGATTTTTTTTATATTTTTTTTGCCGCTTACGCGGAGACATGTTTGTCTCCGCATTGTGGCATGTTTTTTTGTTATACATAATCGCCCTCCTTATAACATACTTTCAATAGTTGCAATATCTTGATTTAAGGAAGCTTCTCTCTGCGCTTCGTACTTAGCTGCCGGGCGTTCAAAGTATTTAAGGAAATACCGTCCTGCATCATAAGCGCTTGAGCACTGCAGAAATCCATTAACGCCTGAATTTGTCCATACCGCGCTCGATGAAAATTCATATTCAAGGAATTTACATTGACCTTCCAATGTATTGTATTTTACGCCATTGTTATTGCACCATGTGACAAGGTTAGTCCTTCTTCCGCCTGTCCACTGTACAAGGCCATATCCTCCGCTTCCATCAGAATGCTCTGTTGCCGTATAATTAAAATCACTCTCATGCATAATATTTACTAATACGCCAACTGCCTGTTCTTTTGTAAGCTTAGGGGTCATGTCTTTTGTCAAGAACTTATAAACATGTCGGCAGACTTCTTTCTGTGATTCAGTCATTACCCCAGGGCTAAATGAGCCTGAGCTCGTCTCACCACTATCTGAACATGTTCCGGGAATTCCCATCTTAAATTCAGGTTTTTTAATTCGCTGAGTTCCATATTTAAGAACTGATTCTTTTGCCTTATAGTTTATGTCTTTTATCTTATCGCTTGAATAATTTGGATTTTCTTTATCAAAATCGTCAACTCCGTAAATGTTTTTATCATACCATCCCTTGATATCAAGCAAACTGTCAAAATGTAATGTAATAACCGCAGTACTTGTCTTTTTATGTCCTGGACATGCTTTATATTTAGTTTCAAACACCAGGTCTCCATTTGCATCAGTTTTTTGATGTACGTCCGGAATCCTTGTTGTTGTTCCGTCTTTATATGAAACAAGTCTTGTGTCATAAACCATTACCGGAACCTGATATGTCATACCATCAGTATTTGTTTCGTCAATTGCCTTTCCATTTTTGTCGTATGTAGGCAATCCATCAGGACCCTGATGATACTGAGTTACCGGAGTCCATGTGATAATATGTGACGCGTTAAACAATGCTACTAATGTTGAATATCTTAAATCATCATATCCACCAATAGTATAGTTGGTCATGTCTAAGCCATACTTATCAAAATATGCAATCAATTTCCATGTATCGTCATCAATCTTATTTGTAACATCAAGTTCATGAGCTTCATCTGCAGCTTCCTCGTTAATTCCTGACTTATCTGCCTTTGCAAGAATTGTTTTCTTTACCGATGTTACATCATTTATATCAAAGTCATACATTGCAAGAACCATAGAAATAAGTTCCTGGTTGTTATTGTAAAAACCATAAACAGCGCCCTTTGCAGTAGTTTTATCATATCCTTCCGGGGTCGGGGTCGGAGAAATTCCATCAGGGGTTTCCTGGTCTTCTGGGAATGTATAATAAATATTATTTTTCTGGTCAATGATATCTCTGTATACATCCTGGTCAATTTCCTGTCTGTAGAAGACGTCTGCACTGACACTTGTTGATAAACCTCCACCTATTGTTGCAAGGTCACACGTTCCATCTAAAACACTTCCAAGATTTGTTGCCTGGACAGGAAGATAATGCTTTCCATTCATATTTTCAGGCATTCCGTCCTTTCCCATGAATTCAGCAAAGTCTCTTGTATGTGCTCCTTCTGGCATATGATGGCCATAAACTCCTTCTGGTTCTGCTGGGTAGTTGGTATCTTTATGTGCTTTTGTATCAAACATCATCATATAAATTTCTTTCGATGCAGGTTCTCCACCTAATGATATTGGCTGATTAAACTCAACTTTAAGCACATCACCTACTTTTCCCCAGAATGTGCCAAATGCTGCCAAAAATACAGTCTTATCTCCATATTTAGCAACAGCATAGCCATTACGGCTTTCCAGCACTCCGTCTGCTTCAAGTTTCTTTTTTAACGTGTCACAGTCAGAACCAGCGCTCCAATTAATATCAATTGAATTTTCTCCTTCTGTATTCCACCATGTACCATGTGTAACATCGTATAAACTATTTTTTGGATTGTCTGGGTCTCCGACTTTAGAAGAATCTCCCTTTTGCATCTGCGGGCCTCCATCAGGGTCTGTTCCTGATGCTGCAGTTCCACCGCCGCCACCACCGGATAATGCATTCCTAAATGACGCATGGCACAATGTAAGCAAATCAACCATTTCCTGTGCTGCTTCTGTAGTATCTTCATCACCGGCATCATAATAAACTTCATCGCCTTCATTACTTATAAAGGACAATATTGAAAAGATTAATATAAGTACAAACAGTAATATCAGTAATATCGGAGCCATTGCACTAAGTATTGCAGTACCAAGCATTGTCAATAATCTGATAATGATTTGTACCATGGTTTTTAACGATTTGATTGAAAGGTTTTTTATGCCATTTCCAAGCATCTTAAATTTTCTGATTGCACGCTTACCTCTTCTTTTAACTGTAAACTTGACACCTTTTCTTTTTACAAGCCTTCCGGTACTCATTGTAAATCGGGCTCCATATGTAAGCGCTTTTTGGCTGGCACGAAACGCGGAGGTTGATACTTTAGCAACAGAAATCGCGGCTTTTCGCGTGGCATCAACTGCTCTCGCGAACTTCATAGGTACACTTCTTACAAATTTTATTGTCCTGTAAGCCTTCATCGCTATAGACCGAACCTTTCCGGCTCCTCCAAGCATTATCATAAGACCTCTGAATGTATAATCTGACCCCATATACTTATTTAAAAAGTTCTTGGATTTACGGTAAGCATTTACACCCGCTCTTTGAAGCTTATGAGCCTGTCTTGCAACAAAATTTCGTATTCCATTGATTCGGTTTATCTTAAGCATATTTTTTATAATTGCTTTCTGTTCTTCTGTTACATTGCCGGTCTTTAAAAGCTTTTTTAACGCCCTTCTGTTTGATGGAAGATTGTTTGCTTCTACCAGCATTGCCATTGAGGCAGCAAAGAAACCGTCTTCAATTACACCTCTTTTAATCTTTCCATTTGATGCGTCTATGTATGACTGTACAAGCTTCATGCTTTCTTCAGGAATTGCATTTTTGTCCATCATTGTCTGAAGCATTTTGACATTCGTCGGGAGACCGGCTACCTCAAGTTGAAACTTCAAATAAGCACTGTCATCATAAGCGAATATTCCATTTTTTATGATAGTTTTTCTTGTGTTTTCAAATACATTTATATAATCCTGAGCCAGTCGCGCACTTTCTTCATCAAGGTGCCCTGCTTTCAGCTGTCTTTTTAACTTATCAACATTGCAAGACATTTTTTTGTCAGCAAGCTGTGTACGCAAATCAAATAAACATTCCTTTTCAATGTCACTTAAGTGCCTGTCTTCAAGAATACTGTTGATTTTTGCAATCTTTGAAGCCGTGTCTGCATTTACTGAGATAATCTTATTGTAATTTTGTGCGATAAAATCAATACTTTCTTTACTGAAAGTGATTTTTCTCATTTCATTTGATGCATAACGTGTCATCATAACATGCATGATGCGTCCTTGACGGTCTATCGTTCCAGATATCTGATGTCTTCTCAACAGATTTGATAAGTTTCTATCTCCAAAGCGTTCAGTTAACTTATTAGTCGCAAATGAATCTCCATCTTTCACAAAATCATCAGCAGAAATTGTTTTGTTAACTATCGCAGGAGCAAACGATGCTGCAATTCCAGGTTCAACAAGTTTTTCGCCAATTTTATTTATGTCAGTTGCGTTTAATTCTTTATTAGAGAGTGACAAATTGAGTTTTGTTCCAGTTATAATTGAGTTTCCGTCTGACCCAATCTGAAATCTAACATTATTAGATGTTATAATTTCATTGCCATTAACGAAAGCATCCTTCCATCCAACAAAAACCAAATTGCTTCTCTCTGTCTTATAGACATTTAGCAATACACCATCAACATTAATAGTGCCATCAGACCTAATCGTGAAAAACTTCATTCGGCCATCAATTTTAAGGCCAACTTCATTATTTTTAATAGCACCAACAAGGCCTACATTTTTAACTCTTGATGACGCATTATATATATCAGCTCCGATTTTGGCTGCTGCAATACTGTTACCGATTGAACTTTTTGTAGCGTTTTTTATAGCTTCTGCTGTGCCATTAGTTGAAAATCCAGCACCACTTGCCGGCGAAAACCCAAAGCTAGGGTTATTATTAAATTCAGCAATCATTTTCGCCGTCTCAGCATCAATCTGACCAGCCATAGCGTATGAATCAGCAATCAATTTATTACTTTTAGAGGTTAAGTCTTGGGTGTTGTTAATTGCCTGATTCCACAGCTGTGATTTATTTTTTTGCTTTACTACGGCTTCGCTTACATCCTTTACTGTATCTTGTGATATAGAAGTATTAGCGCTCGCCGCTATACTTTTATTTTTATTTGTTACTCCACCAACAGCAGCAGCGGCAGCGACCTGGCCGGCAACAGCTTTTGAAACATCTAATTTTGAGCTTCCAGGAGTTTTAATTACGTTATCAGCCGGACCACTTATCTCTTTTGATACATGCCCGTCAACAACCTGCGCTCCAGCTTTGTTTATTTGTACATGGTTATTTTTATTTCCATCTTTTGCAGTATAGATATGTTCTTTATTTTCAGAATCAATTATTCTTGAGCCTTCTTTTGCCAGTTGTTTTTTGCTATCTTTTATATTTTTTTCTAAAGCAGATTGATTCAAATCTGGCTTGCCGAAGTTTTCGCTTGTCTTCTGTCCTGCCATTTCATACGAATCTCTTTCGTATACATGTTTCTTAGAATGAGAATCAAGACCAATATTCTGAGTTGAAGCCGAAGAACCAGGCTCTCGAGCGATGTTATCAATCTTGGATTCGCCGTTCTTTTTTAACTCCACACTATCTTTATTTTTAAATATCGGCTGAACTGGTGTTGTTGTGGATTTATTACCGCTTGAATAATCTTTTGCCTTAATAGCATTCAAAGATTCTTTTGCAGTAGAACTTCCACCGTGTACACTGTCAATCTTTTCCGGCTGTGAAGCATTTTTCCCTGCTTCTGATACCGTTCCTGTTTTAAATGTTCCGTCAATCTGGTGTCCCGGCTGTGTATTGTAATTATTATCAATACGATGTTCCTGCGGCCGCGATTCTGACGGTCTTTTCTGTTCAGTCACCACTTTTTCTGCAGCTGATGCTTTATGAGTGTCATTAACAATGGTCGCAGTACCCGCAACGGCTGCATTCATTCCGGCTGAGGCATACGAATCTCTTCTGTATCCTGAAGCCTGGTTATTCGGGATATCTTTTTTCCCTTGTACCGCCGGCTGAACCGGTGCCGCCGCAGACTTGTTATCTCCTGAATAGTCTTTTGCCTTAATAGCATTCAAAGACTCTTTTGCAGTAGAACTTCCACCGTGAACACTGTCAATCTTTTCCGGCTGAGAAACATTTTTTCCTGCCTCTGATACCGTTCCTGTTTGAAATGTTCCGTCAATCTGGCGTCCCGGCTGCGTATTGTAATTATTATCAATACGATGCTCTGCCGGTCTTTCCTGATTCTTTTCTGGACTTGTTATTCTGTCATCACGACGGATATCCGCTTCACGCTGGCGCCTGTCCATTTCCATGCGGATTTCTTCACGCATTGCATCTTCAGTCCGCCGTTCCGGTTCATACTTTCCGGAAGTGCGGTATTGGTCAGCTTCAGCTCCTCTCTGTTCTTTTGCAGCCGCTTCTCTTCTTGTCATTTCTGCCGCTGCTGCAGTTGCTGTTACTGTCGCTGCCGTAGCTGCTGCCGCGTCAGATGCGTGCGTCCTTCCACCAATTACATTTGTCACATCGCCGGCATTTGTACTTCCATTATGCAGATTTCCAACCTGTTCAGGCTGCATGCTGTTTCGTGTTCCGGCATCATGTATTGAACCTGTCCTTGAGCTGCTGTCAACCTGTCTGTCACGGTTTGAGCTATAGCTGTTATCAACTCTGTTTCCGGTTCCGTTTTCGCCACGCTTTGCATCAGTTTCACTTCTGCCTGTCTCAGCATTACGGTATCTGTCAGCTTCCTGCTGGCGTTTGTCCATCTCCCTGCGGGTTTCTTCACGCATTGCATCTTCAGTCCGCCGTTCCGGTTCATACTTGCCTGAACCACTATACTGGTCATTCTTATTAGCCTCAGCATTACGATAGTCGTTGTGTCTGTTCGCTTCTGCCTCTCGCTGACGTCTTTCCATTTCACGTCCTGCATCGTAATCTCTTGCGGCAGTATCAGAATTATAAGCATTCGACCTTCTGTCTTCATATTCATTGTAGCTATTGCTGCCATTTCTGTTTTCTCGGTCGGTCTCTCTCTGCTCTTTTGCAGCTGACTCTCTTCTTAACATTTCGTCTGCCGCGGCTGTAGCAGCAGCCGTCGCTTCAGAAGCATATGTTTTACCACCAACTACATTTGTTACGTCACCGGCATTTGTACTTCCATTATGCAGATTCTCAACCCGTTCAGACTGCATGCTGCTCCGTGTTCCGGCATCGCCGGCATCATTTACAGAGCCTGTTCTTGAACTGCTGTCAATCTGGCTTTCCCGATTTGAGTTATAATCATTATTAACTCTGTTTCCGCTTTCGCGTTCACTCTTTGTGTCAGTTTCATTTTTGCCCGCTTCAGCATTGCGGTATTTATCTGCTTCCTGCTGACGTTTATCCATTTCACGGCGGGCCTCTTCACGTATTGCAGTTTCTGCTCGCTGTTCCGGTTCATACTTTCCTGAACCACTATACTGGTCACGTTTACCAGCTTCAGCATCATGATACCTGTTCGCTTCCGCTTCATGCTGACGTCTTTCTATTTCACGCTTTGTATCTTCATCTCTTAAAGCAGTATCAGAGCCATAAGAATCGGTTCTTCTTTCAGCGCGTTCCTGACGTTCCCTTCTTTCTTCCTGCTCCCTTCTGCTTCTACGGTCACCTTCAGCTTCTTTCTGTTCTCTTGCAGCAGTATCTCTTCTCACCGCCTCATCGACTTCTCTTCTTGCATCTGCGGTTTCCTTTGATGTTTCATACTCCCTGCTTTTTACCACATGAGTAACATCACCGGCATTGGAATCACCGTAATGAGTGCTGCCAATCTGCTCTGACTGCTGATAGCCTCGTTTTCCGGCATCACCAGCATCATTTACAGAACCGGTTCTTGAATTTCCGTCAATCTGGCTTTCAGCTTTTGAACTGTAGTTGTTATCAAGTCTTGAGGACTCTTCCTGGCTTTTACTGGCTTCTCTCTTATCAGAGTCATACTTTTCAGCGTTACGTTTTTCTGTTTCCGCTTTTGAAGCAGTCTCTTTATTCCCGGTATTGCCATATCCAACCTGTGCTTTTGCTGCGGCTTCCCTTCTGGCCATTTCCATAGCTGCGGCTGTCGCTGCTGTTTCAGCAGCAGTTTCAGTTCCGTATGTTTTACTATGGATTGCATTGCTTACGTCACCAGTATCATTAGCTCCGCCGTGCATGTTATTGACCTGCTCTGACTGCTGATATTCATGCTTTCCGGCATCACCGGCATTATCCACTGCATCGCTTCTAAAAGAAGAGTCAACCTGTTTATCAGCATTTGTTGAATAGTCTTTATCTATTTTTGCTTCATCTTTTCTATCTTCAAAAGACTTGCTGCGGTTGGTATCTTTTTCTGTATATCTTTCCGCCTCTTTTTCACGTCTTGCTTTTTCGTCAAAATCAGTTTCTTCTGCTTTTCTTTTATCAAAGAACTCCTGCTCTCTAAGCCTTGCTGCAGCATCCTCTCTGGCTGAAAGTTCACGCTCTTTGTTCAATGCCTCATCTGCTTCAAGGACTCTTCTGATAGATTCTTCCCTTTCAGCATCAAGCTTCGCTCTATATTCGTCTTTTTCTACATATTTTCTGGAGTCGCTCTCCTTGCCTGTATGCTCACCTTCAATAATGTTTTTTACTACAGTATCTCTTGTTGAAAGTGGTTCCGGTATGCCCTCTTCAAGTTCTTCCTCTATTTCTTCCTCGGCTTCGCCAGCCTCATCTTCACGGACACGTTCAGGTCCATCGTTCTCCCTGTCACGCTGCAGGCTCTGCAGATAATCAAAGAATTCCGGATATTTATCCTGAAGCTCAAAGTCTCCGGCATTTTCATACAGTTTATCTAAATCTACTCTGTCAAGAGCGGCATCAGCCATATCATAGATATGTCTTTCGTCTTCCGGAAGGTCTACGTTATCTCTGGCTCTCGTCACATCAACAAGGTCAAGAGCCATACCATTCTGAAACAGATTGGCAAGCAGCTCTATTCCATCTGTTGAAGATAATATGTAGTCAACATTTTTCTTATTCACTTTTTACACCTCCTTTACTCACGCTCTGTTGTTGTCGCTGCCATAATTAATTCAGACGGCCGTACTACATGTACAGACCTTGCTTCAAACACAGCTGCTTTTCTCGGGTCATCAATAAAAACATCCATCTTATTCATCATAGCCGCAATCACAGCAAATCCCTCATCTTTAAGCATCATTTGATTTTGTTCAAGAATGCTTCTGATGGCAATATCACTGGCATTATACTCAATTTCTTTCGCAAATTCGTTAAAGCGTTTCAGTGCTTTTATATCAAGATTTTTTACGAAATGCTGGTAAATATCCGGCGTTAAATATACGTCTTCATATAATCCAGTAATCAGATTTTCATGTCCTGTTAATAAAAATGTTTCAAATGCATCTTTATCGGCTATAAGAATGGATTTTGAATGTGGTAATTCTTTGTGTTTCTTTATTTCCATCAAAAAATCCTCCCTACGTATAGTTATCAATTTAAGGCAGAATCCTGCCGCATATTTAATATGCTAAATTTTTCCCTGAATAATACATTTTTTTCCAAAAAAAGAAGGATTTGGTTTTAAGCCAAATCCTGCTTTCTTTTGTCGAATAAATCTTTATTTTTTGCAAGTGAACTATCCACGATTATTGACAACAATTCTCCCAAAATCAGCATTGTCGCCATAAATATCACTGCACCAAAATTTCCAAATGCACATAATCCGGCGCATACAAGTACCAGGATTCCATGTAGCTTTTTACCTTTCAGCAGCAATATGACACCAAGCACTATAATCAAAGCAATCGGAATCAGCATTGCTGCACCCTGATATACAACGCCAAGTGTCAGATGGGTATCACCAACTTTTAAAATTTCATCAACCGCCTTTTTAATTTTGGCGAAATACCACTGAGAGCCACCTGCATTATCGTATACCTTCTGCCACTGATTGTTGTTTAAATACATTGCAATCTGAAACAATCCATTATTATTTGTGGTATTGTCAGGCAGCGACAGGGCGTTCAAAAACAGCTTTCTGTTAGCCTTGAATGACAATACATAATGGAAGTTAGACATAACTCTCTGAAGCTTACTGTCCCACGTATAAGATAATGCTATCAAACGGTTCATCATATAAGAGCATACAACCGTAAAGCCGACGTATACCGGAAACAGGCTCAATCCATTTTTATATTTACCGCATTTGTTATCACCAGTATTGGTAGCACTAGCCACGCTGGCAGCCTCATCGCCATCAGTTATACCGTTTTTACCCACGCCTTTTTTTGCTTTTTTTGTACTTTTACAGCAAGATATAATTTCAGCAGTTTTCATAATCACGACCCCAACAATCGCACAGCATCCGGCCATAAACAATATAGACCATAATATAGAAGTAATGCCGAAATGCTTCTCAATAAAATATGAAAACTCTGCAAGCATACTTTTTAAGATTTTGTACATAATCCCGCCTCCTGTATGTCACGGTATATTTTCTTTATGGAGTCGAGACATTTGCCGGAAGGATGGATGTTTTTGAGGTTGTCAAAATAAAAATTTGACATTTCAATCAGCATAAGCTCTACATATCTCAATTCGTCATCTGAAATTTCACCTCTTTCACTAATATCGTGAAACCAGACGGCAGCAGCCATATACTGGTCTAATTGAGACTCATTACGGATTCGTGCCGGCTGTTTTGTAACCTTATCATCTTCCGACTCTGCGGCAGCAGCTTCATCACCCCACAAATCTTCATCCGTCACTTCGTCTTCATCAACAATCTCCTCATCCCCAGGGTTCTTATACATCCATGTTCTATCAGTCTCATCCTCACATTCATCATCACGTTTCTGTGTTGCATGAGCATCAATAATCTCAAGGCTATCGTCGCTGTCGTATTCAATATCTGAAAAATCAGCGATATGTTCTACTAATGGATTGACTTTCTTTTTTACTCCACGTGTTCTTGACATTCCTTTTGGCATTCTTCTTCCCCCATATTCTTTAATTTTTCTTCTAATCTTGTTATTCTGTTTCGTTTACATTTATTGCTTGCCGCTATAGCAAGAGCATCATTTATTGTAATCAGTGTTACACATTTTCTTGCTCTTGAAATGGCGGTGTTTACCATGTTACGCGTAAGCAGGGATAAAGGCTTATCCGGAAGCATGATATAAACATTGTCATATTCACTACCCTGACTTTTATGGATTGTAATAGCATCTGCATGCTCCATATCCATAGCCGTATCACGGTTTATTTCTATTGTTTTATCTTCACCCTGTTTCTTAATCTGTATCGGAGCTTCTATCGTTTCAACAAATCCAATATCACCATTACAATAACCGGCATCATAGTTGTTTTTGGTAAAAACAACCTTATCGCCGAGTTTGAAATGGCTGTTATGAAACCAGACTCCGGGCTGTTCGATATCTTCAAAATCATGGTTTAACGACATTGTTCCGACTGTACCTTTTTTTGTTGTTGACAATATCTGTGTGCAATGCGGGTCTCCGGTATAACACGACTTTAAATATGCCTTAGCCTCGTCTTCAGATTTACAATTCCGAATTTTAAATGCATCGTTTTCAATAAAATCATACCTGCCAGCCAGAATCTTCCCGCAGTTATCTATAACCGCAGAGCCTTCACTTTGTCTCATGATTTTTTTTAGTTTTATTTTTGGTATCTTGTTTGAGTTTATCAGGTCACGCAGAACTGCACCACAGCCAACGCTTTCAAGCTGGTCAGGGTCACCGCTTAAAATCAGTTTCGCCCCGGACTTTATAGCTTTCAAAAGGTGGTACATAAGCTCCGTGTCGACCATCGACATTTCATCAACAACAATAAAGTCAGCATCAAGCGGATTCTCCTCATTTCTGCCGGCATCATCTGGCATATATGGATTCAGTTCAAGCATAATATGCATTGTTGACGATTCATGCCCTGAATGTTCTTTCAATACACCTGCTGCTCTCGCCGTCGGAGCGCAAAGTCTGATTTCCTCCTTCGGTTTCTTACTCTTAAAAAGATTGATAGCACCGCAGATGGTATGTGTTTTGCCGGTACCTCCGCGTCCAAGCAGAATCACCACGCTGTTCTGGTCAAATGTTTTTAAGAATTCAAGCTGCTCTTTATTGTACTTATCATTGATGGAGTCGTATACATCATCTGAAATACCAAGCTTTGTATCAGCAGACATTAAACGGTTTAATTGGAATGCAATATCAGCCTCCATATTCAGAGTATCTATATATCCTATAAGCCCGTTTTCATAATACACTTTCCGCATTGCTGTCAATGTGGAGAGCAGAAAATAAGGAGATACTACATAATCTTTCCAGGCAGACATACGATGAAGCCTTGCACAATTGATATAAAAGTCCTTCAATCGCATTGCGGTGTTCCCGCTGGCTTCATTGTTATTCAATACCTGATAGATAATAGCCCTTACTCTTTCCGGGGCAAGATAATCAAAATTCAAATCTTTTGCCAGGTTATCAGCCACCTGAAAATCAAGTTCAAGACGATACAGTACCGCATACGGATTATGGCAGAGCTTTTCTTCTGCCTCAAGTCCATAAATTGCAGCCAGCATATCAATCTGCGGGTATCCAATTCCATATTTCTGGTATTTCTTTACGAGGTAATCCTTTTCAAGCATTGAACCGACAGTGTCTTTCAACTCTGTAAGATACCTCTTTGACCCCCTGAAACCTTTCCAGAAGTCCTTATCATCCCACATGCCTGACAGTCTGCTTATGTCACCGTCAACAGCTTCAAGAATCCTGTTTGCAATCTTCGCAGAGATTCCCTTCACCTTTGTCAGTAATGTTTTTGCATATTCTTCATCATTAAAATTGATACATGTATATGCGGTTTCATTCATGTATTTTGTTTTCACAAATTTTGTGATTTGTTCTATTTTTAATGCCTTAAAATCTATTTTGGTGATGTCGTTTACAGTCTCAACACGAAACTCTATTTTTATCGGCACACCAGGCACCACATCAGGAATCTTGCCCGAGCATATAGCTTCAAACCGCGGGCAATCTTTATCATAGTCACTTTTAAAGAGAAATTCAGCATATCCGTCTTCGCATCTGTCTATCAGAAAATCAACGATTCTGCCATTTACAACAACCATTACAATTTCCCCCTTTCTTTGCAGATATACAAGACCGGAATATTCCGGTCTATATTAGAATGCTGAATTTTTCTTTAATTCGTTTTTTTATCGGATTTTTATTTTTTTTCAGGAAATTCAAGCCCGGTTGTAAAATCATCCTTCATAACAACATACGCATCAAATGAATTTCCGGCTTTGCTTTGCAGATTCTTTTTAAGTCCTGTTTTCTTTTTTGTCAAAAGGTCTTTTACATCCTTTGCCGACAGGTCTTTTCCGCATACATTTTTCCAGATGATAAAATCACATGTACTGTCAGCCTTATCGCGTCCTTTATTCCCACTGCATGCGAAAGCTTTGCTGCTTTCAACAATAGGCTTGCCACATTTTGGACACTTGAGGCCAGTATCTTTTGCTGCTCCCATCGCCCATGTCAGCTTGCCATCCTTAATCTGTAATGCCGCATCAAATTTACTGCCATCCTTTTTCTTAAATCCTTTGATAACATCTGTCGTCTCACCCGCCAGCAGCTTTTTTACCTGCTCTTCAGTAAGTGTCTTTCCACAGATACTGTTCCATAAAATAAACCCGCAGCCATCATCTTCACATTTATATGACATAGGCGTTTTTACAAGTGGCTTGCCACATTTCGGGCATTTAAGGTTTGTCTTTGACTCAAATGGCGCCCATGTTACCTTACCGTCTTCCTGAAGCGTCAGAGCTGCCGAAAATGTCTTGCCGGATTTACTCTTAAATCCTGAAATCACTTCTGTTGTCTGCCCTGCCAGGAGTGTCATCACCTGCTTCTCTGTCAGGTCAACCCCAGCAATTGTTTTATAGATAGAGAAATGGCATTCCGGATATCCGCTGCAGCCCCAGCCTTTTGGCAGTTCCACAACCGGCTTGCCGCATATCGGACATACCCCAACCTCTTTTCTGTCTGTTGTCTTTTCTATTTGCATATTGTTTAGTTCCTCCAGTGCATCATACACGTAATTTATAATTTCTTCGTAAACATCATCGTAAGCCTCGCTGCCTTCCCTGATATGAGTCATATGGACTTCCCATTCAGCCGACAGTTCAGGGCTGACGATAGAACTGTTTCCAAGGTTTTCAATATATTTTTTACCGCTGTCTGTTATGTACAGGCCTTTGTTCTTACCTGATGTCACATCTTTGATATATGCTGTATTTACCAGGTCAGATATGATTGCCGCTCTTGAAGAAGGCTGGCCGATTCCTCCGGCTTTCTTCATTGCATTCTTCAAATCAACCTCATCTGCAGCCATATATTTCTGGACATTTTCCATCGCACTGATAAGTGTCGCCTGTGTAAATCTTGCCGGCGGTTTGCTTACAATCTCGTGCAGAATTTTATCTTTCTCAGATAGCACCTGCCCGTTTTTCAATACCGGCAGAGGGTTATTTTTCGGTACCGAATAAAGTGTTGTATAACCAGGTTTTACTACCGCAGAACCTGTGCAGACGAATTTGTTTCCATTATCACTTAACACAGCCTTTGTCTTTTCTTCCTCCAGCGGTGGCATAAAGATAGACAGGAAACGTCTGAAAATCATAGTGCAGATATTTTTTTCATCAGCAGATAAATTCTTCAAACCAGCTGTATCTCCAGTTGGAATCAAGGCATCATGGGATGTCTTTTTTACTTCAACATCATTCACAAACCTTTTATTACCCTGCGCTGCTGCAATGTCTTCCGGCGTAATATTCTTTACAATATCCGTAAACTCCGGCATAGCCTTGACAGCATTTAAGAGCATCGGGAAATCCTTTGATTTTTCTGATGATACATACCGGCCATCAGTTCTCGGATATGAAATCAGCTTATGCTTTTCATAAAGGGACTGAATCAGCTCCAATGTCCTTTCCGGCGTATAGCCATACTTTTTGCCGGCTTCAACCTGCATATCTGTCAATTTATATAACTGGTCAGGCTGTGTCTTTTTTGTTGTCTTTGTAAAGCTTTCAACGACTGCCTGTCCGGACAAAGTATCAAGAACCTTATTCGCATCATCTTTTGACGCAAATGAAACGGCTTTGCCGTCATCATCAATCATCAGTGCTGTCAACTCAGGATTATCAGTCACAATCCCCGGCTGATACGCTGTTTTGGAACTGAAGCCGTCAATCGCTTTACAGTTATCATATACAAGCTTTAATGTAGGCGCCTTTACACGTCCAACCTTCATTAGGAATCCTGATTTGACCGTATACGCAACAGTCATGTTAAAGCCAATCAACCAGTCAAAACGGCTTCTGATTCTGAACGCCTGTGTCATCCCAACATCTCGCGGATTTGTATGATAATCAGTAAGATTATTCATGGAATCCATAATCCCCTTCGGTGTCAGGTCAGTCTCAAAGAAACGGTAAGTTTTATAATTTTGTAGGCCAAGATACGTCTCTATCAGGTCATAAATACCATTTCCCTCAACATCACTATCGGTGCCGACGATAATGGCATCATATTTTACCTGCTTTAACTGCTTCTGCAGCTCTTTTACCTTATCTGGCCTCAGAACTCCAACCTTGAACGGGCTTGGCATCATTGGAAGCTCAAGCTCTTCCCATTTACTGTCCCAGTCGTCATACTGCTTTGGCTCGCATAATTTACATATATGACCGGACAGAGCAAAAAAATCGATATCACCAAGAGGCTTATTGCTCGCTTCATAAGCAGCCTTAACAGCCTTCATTGCTGACGGTTTCTCGGCTAAGTATAAATATTTCAATTTTTTTACCTCCTGTTTTTAAATGATTTTTATTGTATTGTTTATGATTTTTGTTATCTTTTTTAAGTTCTTTTTTTCTTCTTCTGACTGCGGCTTCGGCTTATGTTCGCTGTACCACAAAAGATACAGATAATATTTTTCAGGATGCTTTTCTATGTAATCAAAGACATCCTCTTCTGACGGGATATACCCGTCTTTTTCCATTTCTACCTTATCAAGACGGTTCATGAGTTTATCAAACTCAGCCTCCGTAAGTTCTATAATCTGCATATTTTAACTTCTCCTTTTTTTCACAAAAAATGTTCTATTTTCAATATGCTTGATTTTTTCTTTTTTTAACGTTTTTTTGACAAAAAAAATATTGCCCGCAAAATTGCGGGCAATACAATTAGGGTTAATAATCAAAATCAACGTCATCTACATCTGAGATTTTCGCACTTGCAACCGTTCCGGCTCCAAGCTGGCATCCTTTTTTGAATTTATCAAATTTGTCTTCTGAGAGTTCTTCTTTAATCTTATAAACTTTAAAATCCGTTATACTGTCTTTTGTCTTGTTTTCTGACTGGAGATTCATGTTCTTCATTACTTTTACAACATTACAATCATCATCTTTTGCTGCTGTACAACACAAATGACCGCTTCCGCTTAATCCGTCACAGGCAATCGCAACATCATTTATAAATTCACCATATGACCTCATGGCTTTTACTGCCATGCCTCTCAGCATTGATACATCCATTTCTTTACCGTCAAAGAATGCTGTTTTATGTTTCTTTTCAATGGCCTCTTTAATCTTTTCTTCAAAGTCTTTTTTGATACTTCTGAACATTGATTTTTTAATTTCTGACGGGCTTTTGTCAGCATCCTTAATAAGGTAATATCCATCTTCTTCAGGGATATTTAAAAGCAGGTCTCCGAGCACCTCTTCAAGAGTTTTAGGTTTAAGTTTTTCCGGTGAATCATCTATATTGTCAGCTACAGCATCATCAGTATACTCTTCTGTCTTATCAACGCATAAAAATTCCGGGTCTTTTTCAAGGTCATAAAACTTCTTTTTATCACAATCACCAGTATTTTTAAACTGGGGATGATTTTCAAGCGGATATTTATTGTCATAAAACGGGTCAATACCTCGCATCATAACAATACATTTATTGAAAGGCATTGTCATAATTTCATCAGGGAGCATAAGTTCTCGTTTTGACTGCTGCTTGCTAAATGTTCCACCCTGTTTTCCAATCTGGGTACTGCTGCTCTTTGTCGTAATAGTACCAACACCAAGTTTTTTGCTAAAATATTCTGCTGTCGTCTGCTCATTAGTACCAAGGCAGATTGACGTATCACAGTTACCGATGATAGTCTCGTAATCGTCTTTATACAGCATTTTTATCTGGGCGATAGACTGCAGAACGATTGTGGTTGAAATGTTATATTTACGACATGTAGAAATCTTCTGCGGGAATTCCGGAATCTTTCCGATGTTAGCAAACTCATCGAGCAGGAATCTTACATGATAATTCAAACGGCTGTTCGGGATTGTTGCGCCTTTGTAATACAAAGACTCAAACATCTGAGAGAACAGCATGGATATCAGGAAGTTGAATGTGCTGTTAGTCTGCGGGATAATTGCAAAGAAGCATGTTAATCTGTCGCCTACGCTTTCAAGCTCTACATTATCATCATCCGTTAGGGTTTTGATTGCCGGTATGCTAAACGGATTCAATCTAACGGCTGCGGAAATAAGGATTGATTTCAGCGTCTTTGTACCACCAAGTTTGAATGTCTTATAGTTAGTAAGGCAAAGTGAAGTTTCTATCTTATCCCGAAGCCTTTCAACTTCTTTCGGGTCAGAGACATCAGTAGCTTCCAGTACCAATTGACTTTTTCCATATTTATCTTTTATGTATTTACTTGTTATTTTTTTTGTTCCATCAAACAATTCATCCAGCGGCATATCTATAGAAAATCCAAACTCGGAAGTCTTTCTCTGCCGTGCATTTTCATCCATTTGTGCCAGCTGAACCATCCACAAAATGGTAGAAAACTTTCTGAACTCTTCATCTGCAATATCCACCAGATAGAAAATCAGGGATGAAAGCAGCGCCTTCTCTGATTTATCCCAGAATGGGTCACCGCTCTTCTGGTCAGGTGCTGTCGTATTGGAAATAAAACAGTCAACCAGGATGCTGACATCAGTTTCACTTCTTACATATTTAAAAGGATTATACTTACATGAATGACTCATATCTACAAGATTAAATACCTTGATAGTATACCCGTTATCAGCAAGGACGTTATGCATTGATTTTAGCAACTCGCCTGACGGGTCAGTCACGACGTAGGACGCATTAAGCTGAAGCACATTCGGTTTTATAAAGAAACGTGATTTACCGGTACCGGCACCACCGACGATAAACACATTATTATTCAGATGAGTCTTCATATCTGCCGTTGAAAGCCTTACCATTTCTGACTCAATCATATTCGGGTCTCCGGGCACCGGTTTTGCCTCAGGACGTCCGGGGTTATTTAAGTTTTCTTTGGCCTCACCACTTTTGGTGTAAAACATTTTATCCCCGAAAGGCTCGTTGTGTCCTTCGTTAAATTCTTCAAACGTATCATTCCATTTTGCAGAACCACTTTCCTTACCGGCCATATCGTGTTTAAATTTCTGTTCATATATCAGGAACATCGCAATCCCAATCCAATAGATGAACGTCCATTTTAAACAAGTCCCCCAGGCCGGTGGATATAACCAGTAAAAAATTCCGAAATGTGTTACCGTATCCATTGCGGTGAAGATTGTAGCGTCACCATTTACATGCTTGTTATATCCCAACGCTCCGGCTATAACCAGACCGAGAAACCACAGCATTCCATATAGTATAAAATACGTTTTTAGTTTCTCTTTTTCTTTATCTTTATCTGTCATCTCTCCTTTCCTCCTCTTTACTAACATCACCTATCAGAATATCTTTTTCTCCAAATTTTTCAGCAAATGCGTTTACGTTTTCTTCGTGCATTTCCATATATTTTTGTTTATCTGCTTTAGAAACCTTGTATTCTTTTATATCTTCCAGTGTCTGCTCACGGCAGATTACCATACGAGCCAGGGAATACAGGGCTTCCTTCTTCTGTTCGCTGTATCCGTCAATATCCTCAAGCATTTTGCCAATCTCTAAAAAATCAGGCAGTGATTCAAGCTCAAGTTCACTTAATGCCTGTTTTTTTGTCATTATTTTTACATTTTCTTTTGCTGCCCGCCTTGTCATATCACCGGCAATATCATTTACAATATCGCCATAAAATACCTTGACCGGAGCAGATGCACCGTCAATATCATTCAAAATTGCATTAACTACCTTCCGGTCAAAGTCCTTTGAATTTCTTGAAATAAAACGGCTGCCTTTTGTTGTCATAACAACAGCGCCATATTCGTCAAGCTTGATGCCTCCGGTACCTCCCTCGCGTCCAATAAATGCCGGGCCACCATCATAATTGATTACATTTGAAGCCTGTTCTATCGCGTGTCCCCAGCATATATTTTTTGAAATGAAATAATCTTCATTTCCTGGAATTTCATTCTGTACGTTTCTTAAAGCTTCAGCTATTACATCTTCATCTTTTTCGGACACCATAAATTTAATTTTTCCATTGCTGTCGGAAGACGCAAGATATTTGATGTCTGCAGCTTTAAGGAAATCTTTCATTGCTACAGATTCGCTGTATGAGAAACCTTCATATTTAACGATACGGCCTCCAAAGCTTAATTCATCCTGCAGCCCAAAAAATATCTCCCTCTCTTCATTTGGATAGATGAGAACAAGATTATTTGTTTTTTCGCCGTCAACGCGGCTTTCTATATTCAACAGATAATATGACAGCTCTGATGACTCAAGTATTGTTTTTATTGAGCCAAGGTTGTCTATATCCAGAACCACGGCATCAATATCATCTCTCTGATATTCCAAGCGTTGATACAATGCTTTTGCGTTTTCATCAATATTCTGCCTGGCGGCCAAAAAACGTTTCATTATATCTATATTTGACATTCTTTTTTCCTCCTTTTTTTTGGTATTTGCTATTTGCAAAAAATTTGTCATATATAATATGAAAAATGTGAAAAATTTTTGTCTTTTTCTTCATATTAATTATGTAAGCGTTCAAGGCGCTAAATACTTATGTTTTAAAAGGAGACTAAAATGGGAATTATAAACGAATACGAAGAAATTCTTATCGGAAACCGTAAAAAGATTTCTTCAAATTATTTTTTATTTGATAAAAAGGGAAATGAAAGGGTCGCGTTATCTGTTATCAGATACGCCATAGAAAATCTGCTCGGATGGGATGTACATAATGCCATCAAGCTTTTTAATTCAAACTATATATCATTTATGAAGCTTGACCAGATGGTAAAATACATTGTATTTCCAAGTGATGTCACAAAAGATGATACTGAGTATATCCTGTATCTCTTATACCCGAAATATGTAGATTATGACATCAAAAGATACACGCTCAGGATATATGAAAAAGTAATGAACAATGAAGGACGATACCCTAAAGACTACATGTATGGGTATCTTGGAATGTTAAGGGCAAAGATATGCCTTCAGTATGCAATCAACCAGAATCTGTTATTTAAGTCAGCTGATGACCTTTATAACTTCTTTGCATCAAAAGACTGTATCAAATACTTAAAGCAGAACAAGCTGTATCAGTTATATGTCAGCTTTTATTCCACACCGCTTGAGTATATGCATGACAGCATGCCATCATCGGTAAAAAATGAATTCCTGTTCCATAATTATATGTTTTTAAATAAATATCAGCAGGTCGTAACAGAAGAAGAGAAGGCAGAAAAAAACAAGGCGCGTACCTAACGCACCTTGTTTTTTTACCAAAAAATTCAAAAGTTTATTCCCTTAATCTGCATGGCATCGCGCAATACAGATATTCGTCATGCTCACCGCAGCAAAGCCAGAATGGATTCTTTTCTGTAGTGCCTCCGATAACAACATTGTTGTTTGGATACAGTGCTACAATCTCCTTGATTAAGGAAGTTTTAAATAACACATTCTGCTCCGGCAGTTCACCGGTTGTAACGGAGTCAAGGACTTCTGCATACTGTGACATACCAGTGAAGCCTACGGTAACGGCATTTTCTTTAAACTTAAAGCTTACGAAGCCTTCTGTTCCGGAAGATGCCTTCTGTTCCTGCTGAAGGTATGACGCACAGTTTAATGCCTCAATCAGCTCATCTTTCTTGATGGAAGCTGTAAAGGAGCATTTCTTTGCGTTAAGAATTCTGTTTAAGTCAGGATAATTTTTATCCAGGACTGGGAAACAGGTTCTTGCGTTTTCTGTCTCCATAAACAGCTTTCCATTTCCAATAGAGATTTTGACATTCTCATCTTCAGTTTCAAGAATTTCCAGAGAAATCTTAAGAACGTCCGGCAAAATCAGAATTTCACCAGTATAAGCGCCCTCTTTCACTGCATATGCGGTTCTGACAGCGATAGATTTTCCGTCACATGCCGCCAGTGTAAACTTCAGCAACCCATCAGTGTCATCCATGATGTTTACCTTAATGGCATGCAGGTCAGATGCAACGTTATCATCAGCAGCAAAGACTGTGTCCTTACACATACTCTTAAGTGAAGCATATGGCAGAGACACATTCGCGCAGTCATCAGTCGGGTTTGCAACTGAGTTAAATACCTTATCAACGGCAGCAAGTTCCGTCTTTGCTTTACCTCCACGGTATTTCAGCACCAGCGTATTTTCGTTCACTTCGTTGCTGGCGTTAATATCACCATCACATTTTCTGACGCTCAAGATGTTAATGCCTGAAAAAGATGTCACGAAAGAGCCAGCCTCTTCTACGACAGCCTGAATTTTGACGCAGGCGCCAATTGAACCGTTTGTTGACAGCTCTACATAGTCCTCGCCTGCTTCAATTTTGACAAGTGAAATTTCAATCGGTGACATATTCTTCTTTACCGCCTTTCCGATTGTCACAACTGCCTCTCTCATGTCTTTAAAATTTGTTTTGAATTTCATAAATAAATTCCTCTCTTTCTTTTGATATGTTTGTAATAAATTTACATATCTAATATGCAGAAAGGAATTATGCTTAAAAAATCCAAAAAAATAAAGCATACGTAATATGCTTCTCGTTTGCGTCTTTCATTAATGTTGCGGGCTTCCATCAGTTGCATTACATCCATCGCCCTTTCATATCTTCTTGCTGTTCTTTTGTCTCCGTGTCTTTCAGGGAAAGACACACCCCGCGCCTTCGGCGCGTCCTTTCGGCGCCATGCGGCGCCTCGAACTCTGGTACTGACTTTTTTCTCGCTGGCTTCCATCCCTCTACTCCGTCTCTCCCGGACGCTCTGAAGGTTATCGCTGCCGCAT
>OLRJ01000055.1_pt1 | contig 109549 bp, 88 predicted proteins | sample 1672741 | NCBI WGS metagenome assembly OLRJ01 (sample SAMEA3136719, study PRJEB25190) | human gut metagenome | biome: human gut; feature: human-associated habitat; material: faeces | place: Austria | collected 2013 | reverse complement strand
GAGCAGGGGATTGAAAATCCCCGTGTCCTTGGTTCGATTCCGAGTCCGGGCACCATCTTTCCTTTCGGAAATGGTGTAACCGTTTCCCAGCACGGCCGATGGAAGTGAGAACACCATCGACCGGTTAAAAACCTGATACCAGGAACATCGATGAGTGATTAGTCAGTTCCGCTTAACCTAATGACTCTCGGTTGAATTTTAGGTCTCAGGTAAAGGTGTTTGTTGGTGTGAACAGCAAACACCTTCTCCCAATTGACGTTAATCCTTACACACCTTTACTTGAAAAGTCAATATTGCATTCTTGATTTTGTTATTTTACAATTTATCACAAATACTCTCCCTATTTCTAACAACCCTTAAATTATTAATATCTTGTCTTTAATTACTTCCTTAACAAACGATCATGTTCAGCACCTAATCCCATTTTGAGGTAATTACGCAGTTCATATTCCAGTATCGCTTTAGCCTGTACAGTATCCTGTCCGATATATTCCATGGTTGAAGATAAACTTCGGTGTCCCAGTAAGCTCTTGGTTAATTCCAGATTACGCTCAGGGCAACGCATCAATATTGTTCCTAATGTATGCCTGAAACGATGGGGGGATACCGCAAAACCACATTCGACAGACAACCGGCGGAAAAAAGCACGGATCGTACTATGACTGATCGGTTTTTTACGCTCATCAGCTCGATCAGATAAAAAATAAACATTAAATAACGGCACATCATCAGGCATCCCTCGTATCTGCATCTCTTTAATCAGTGATTTCAGAAGAGGCTTTAATCCTTCCATCAGTACTACCGGATATTCCCGGTGCGATTTACTGCCTTCTCTGATGAGGTTTATTTCTGAACGTTCAAAATTAATATCCTTTATCCTCACATGAATAAGTTGGTTCAGTCGCATACCTGTCAGCCGAAGAGTTTCCAGCACAGTTAACCAGAAACGAACCGGAAACAATGCACAATGACTGTATCTCGCTAATCCCTGAGGCATTGTCTCCTCCAGTTGTTTAAATTGCTCCATCATCCGGTAAATTGTACGCAACTGAGATTCCGACAAATATTTTTTCCGCTTTGTTCCCGGGATCACCTGACACTCAAAACAGGGATTTTCAGATTGTGTCACCCAGCCTTTTTTGATCCATAGATTATATAATGCCTGAAGATGGCGGACTTTCGTGTTCCATGTGCGCTCACTGACATTTTTTACATTCAGTTCATGTCGTCGCCAACGTAATAAATCATCCCGGACCAGTTCATCCGGATAGATCATCCTGTTTTCTTTTTTCCTGAAATATGCCAGTAATAACCTGACTATTTTCTGATAGGTTTGTTCCGTATCGGGTTTAAGTCGCTTTTCATAAAAATAACGTTCCAGTAAATGGGTCCATTGTGCATTGACATTGTTTAATTCACCTGCTTTTTGCATATTTATCCCTTACTTATTCAAACTTAATATACAAACTGTCGTCCCGATCCTCACCCGGTAACAACTTCTGACTTTTCACCAAATAACCGGCAGTTTTTTGCCAACTCGTTTTTTCCTCTGATGATGCAGTACTCTGAACCCAACAATGAACCAGTCCACCTGATTGTTTTCCATTTCTTCTGTGCAGACGTAAAGATTCGAATGCACGCTGAACCGGAGTATATCGTTCAAATTTATACGGACTCCGACTCAGATATAAGGTAAAAATCTGTGGTGAACGTAAAAATAAATACCCTGCAATGGAATGAACCAATCCCCCGGGAATATTTACCGGTAATGTCTTTTCCGACAAAGAATGACGAAGCCAGGTAATAAAATCTTCGGCTAAAATAGCCGGCGACACATTATCAGCAACCACCTCCTCCTTATTAATCTTACCGGTATTCACTATATTCCCGGGTACAGTTTCCTTTTCTGTGATTTCTGTAACTGACTCAATGGGATTCTGAATGATATCTCTTTGTATCCAGGGATCGGGATCATGCTTGTTTTCACAATTTGCAACTTCTGATAGCGTGGTGTTCTCAGTCATATTCACTTCATCCTTATTATCTGCACTGTCATTATTTTCTGAAGACAGAATCCCGGATAAAGTCAGCGCATACTGAAGATCGTCATCCGGTTTAACTAAAGTATCAGGCGGTACAACCGGCTCAGTTGATTGCACACGACTCTGATTGCCTGTATCCGAATTAAAAGACTCAGAAGTATAGCTATCTACCGCAGCCGGCACCGATAACGAGGACGAAAATACCTTGTCATCATGCAAAGACGGTGACCTCATCAAACCCGAAGAAGAAATATCCTGTATATTCTTTTTGGGCTGTGTGACCGCCGTTGTTTCCCCGGGAAACACATTCTTTATTGTTGAACCAGAAATATCAGGCAAAGTATCAACTTCAAACGCAGCCAGTGTCTCATTCAGCACATGCTGTAAATCATTATCACCGTTTACCTGCCCGGTCACCACGTCAGACAAAGCCTGAAGCGCCTTTGGTGTTCCCGACAACCAGTGGATCACCTTCTCCGGTAATAGCCGGAAAGCCATCATAGCCCCTGTTGTCCGGCGAAAATGAGCTATATCCGGCACCGGCTCATGAAAACGAAAACGATATGGACCTGATGGCGGACTGATTCCCGGCTGCCACGGTGACAGACTGTTCAGTTGCCCCTCAAACTGTGCGGTTAACGGCAACCAGTAAAACAGCCCGGTATAAAACACGCACACATTCCAGGCACTGAACTGACGGCTCTGCTCTTCCGACGGAAGCCCCCGGGGCAACATCTCTTTCTGGGACATCCGCATACACCAGGCCGTCGTATTCAGCGTTAAATCCAGCAAGCCCCCTTCGCCGGCATATTTCCCGGTTTTTGATGCCGGCACACACTGAAGTCGTTCTGCCAGCGTCTGCAAAGGAGACAGGCAAAGTGCCCGGTACTGGTTATCCGGTAACGCCACCACCCGGCTGATTTGCTGTAACCAGTTTTGCCGCTGCGGTGTGGTCAGCAATACGTCAGCTGCCTGCGGTAAATAAAACCCGTCACTGTCACGGATAAATAATGGCCTTTCCTGCGTGTTTCCCGGGGAAACACGCAATGTTTTCTCTTCCGCTTTCTGGGAAAGCGATTTACGAAACCACGGTAACATCGGTGTTACTGCCTCTTTAATTCGGTAAAAACAACAACGCAACATTAAATAAAACATAAATTATTTTAATGTCAGGATAAGAATAAATAATAAATGCACCTTATTTTCATTACGTTAACTCATCCACAAAAATAATTCCGGCAACAAAACAGAAGATTACATGAATAATGCTTTATTATTCTGTCTCTGTCTGTTTCTGCTGCCAGGCACGGATGGCCTTTTCATACGCGTCCGCATTCACATGCTCCCGGGTCATTCCGCATTGCAGAATATTTTCCCGACCTGACCAGAAGCCCGCATTTCTGTTTCTTTCCACCAACTGACATTCCGTCAGGTAATAACGCCCCCGCTCAGCCTGGCGCTGTTCATCCCAGACCAGGAAAACGCCCACAACCAGAATCAGTGGCAACAAAAGTCCGGCTGTGACAAAAAAAGGAAACAGAATTTCATTCCAAAAATCCTGAGCCCACTCCCTCACACCCTGCCCAAATTCACATCTCATCACACTCTCCCTCATCTCATTCAATGACGGCATCACGATAACAATGCAGGGATAAAACAAAAGCCGAAATTAGTTTTCCGAAAAAAATAAATATCCTCCGGCATAGCCGGAGGTTTTTCAAATGCGCCTATAAGGCTCTCTTACCAGCCGCGCCCTAACAGGCGCACACGATCTGACATTTGCATACAGCTTCGTTACTTACGGCCCGTAAACGGGCTGCCCGGACAGGGAATCGATAACTGCTCTCCCATTTTATCCTCTTCAAGCTGGTGCTTTATGTAATCCTGTATCTTCGCCGTGTTCTTACCCACCATATCGACGCAGTACCCTCTCCCTGTTCCTGTATTTGAATTTCAAATTTCCAAACTGTTCGTAAAGCATCAGACTGCTTTTCCATTTCAGGCACATAATTCTCCAGCGGTAAATGGTGGTGTGATCGACATTCACGCCGCGTTCGGCCAGAATCTCCTGCAGTTCACGGTAACTGATGCTATATTTGCAGTACCAGCGTACCCCCACAGGATAATATCGCGCTGAAAATGCCGGCCTTTGAATGGGTTCATGCGTTGTTCCTTCAGCAAAAGGGAACAATAAGTTCACCGCCACCGGCTATTTGCAATAATACCGCGAGCATATGATAATGAAAATTGTTATCATTAAATACAGATATCTGAATCTGGTTTATGACCGCAAAAACGATCGGATTCTGGGTGTTGATCAGGGAATCGATCGTGACAAGTACCGCAACTATCATCTGAAAGAAACCTATACTCGCCGCAGCAGCGGGCATCGCCTGTTCGCTCTGAACGCTCAGGACGGCAAACTTCTGGCCAGCATCGAGACCAAAGATGTACCGATTTCCCTGCTGCTGGATGAAGATAGCGAAAGGATTTACGTCACCAATCGCGGTGGCATTCGAGTGGAGAAAGGCGTGGGCTCGCTTTCCGTCTTTGAGAGTAAAACACTGGCTCATCTGCAAACCCTCCCGCTGCTTCCACACCCAAACAGTCTGGCACTGGATAGCAAAGCGCACGCGCTGTTTGTCACCGTGAAAAACGACGGTGCGGCGGCAAAAGCCAATAACAACGAGAGCGTCGTGCGCATTCCTCTGCACTGACAGTTGATTCTTAGAACGTTGAGGCCCGGTTTGCTGTCGGGCCTTTTATTGTGCACAATAAAAAAGCGATATCACTATCGGGTTTTCGATCAGTTAAATCAGTACAGAAGCCTCACCCTCCGTAATGTGGTAATGAATCAAGAATATAGTCCGGTCCCGTCACATCCTGAAAACCGTCCTCATTCTCATCATCACTGTACTCAATCTCATCAGATTCATGGTCTGTTAACCGGTCATGGTCATACTCGCTGTATCCGCAGAAACCACAGCCTTCTTCAGCATAAATATGACGAACCTGACAACGGAAACGCGCAGACAGAACACACAAAACCGCTGCTGACGACGGACTCTACGGGGTCTCAAACGTCACTGACAGCGCTGCTGCATCCCAGTCATCAAGACAGTGAAAACCACTGCTGTTCGGCCATTTCACACCATAACGGCACTGATAAAGGTGATATGTATTGTTACCGGGGGCAAACGCCTGCCAGCTCTCCTGCCGCCAGATGACCTCCGGTGTTTTCCATAAACAGCCGTTAAAACCGTGTAATTCAGCCGCAAGACAGGTTGGTAACAGAGTCCGCATATCCGTTTCACCGTATGAGGTCAGTCCCGGTAACGGCGGAAAAGACAGCGGTTTTTATGGGGTTCAGTATCCCTGCACAGCCGACCAGCAACAGATGCAGACTCTCGACAATCGCCGTCTGCCAGGCGGGTATCCCGTCATCCGCATATATCCAGTGTCTGAGTGCCGGCATATCTACATTGTGTAAAGTAATATCAAGTCAATCGGGTAGCAGTGTTGTATTACTGAATCACCGCCCCCTAAGAACAGTACGTGCCTGTTTCCCCGGAATACGGCTCAAGCGTAAGCACTGCATCAACTCGCCGTATGATGTGATGAACCTGCCACTGGGAATCAGCTGTAATCCTCCACCACATATGGGGCATCGGCCCCCCTATTTAAATCAAATTTGGATGAGCTTTCCCACCTTCTTCTACCCATATAGCCAACAGTTCCCCTTGCGGTTAACCTGCCTCACGAGACAACGATACGGGCTTACTATGTTCCACCAGAATAACAACTGTTAATTGGACTCTGCCAACAACACTGGTAATATATTGTTCGTGCCCCTCTGACAAACCGACGATTCAGCCGTTCACATATGTTAGTCATGCTACCGAGCCAGAACCTTCTCCGTCTGATGCAGGTAGATTACATGTAACCTCACGGCCTCATACGATCCGAAGGTCCGGCTTCATTGTCCTGACGACCTCACCATTACCAGTAACGCATGTGTCAGTATGCTACTGATGACGGAACATCAGGTTCCCTGGCGGAGCCGAACCACGCTTCAGGCGGCTTCGTGTCGCACATTCGAGCACCAGTTTGGCATGATGATGTCCTCTTTTCAGAATAAAAAAGAGGGCTTATCCCGTGAGGAACAAGCCCTCACGGGAAAGATGTCAGTCGTTAATCGTTAAGGATTATCCGGCATGACACCCGGGTTAATGGCACCGCTCAGCTGAGCCTGTGCAAGTAAGGCATCGCTGTCACTGACATACGGGGATGCCGGCAGATAACAGGATGCATTCAGTTTATCCAGGTGGTACTTATCCACCAGACGGTTGACCACCGATACCGGCGATATCCCGAGTTCAATCATCCGGGACACCTCAGCATCATCGGACAATCCGGTATCACTCAGCGTAATGCCGTAATGCACTTGCAGTAACTGATGTACCAGTAACTGAAAGCGGATAATGGTCATTTTGTTCATCGCAGTCTCCTACGCGGCCTGTCGGGATGCGGCCGCATTCAGTAAAAACTCACAGGCCTGGCGGGCCTGCCCGGCGGCCCGGAACAACGCTTTTTTGTCCGATTTCAGTACCCGCAGCCAGCTGTCAAGATAGCTTTCATGGTTCACTTCTCCCTCGACGCTTAACTGCGCACAAAGAAAAGCGCTGCCCATTTCCGCAACCAGCTCCTCAAAACTGTACAGCGGGTCACCAAACTTCAGGGACGATGAGGTGATGCCTTCACGGGCCAGTCTGGACGGATGACCGGTACTGTGCACCAGCTCATGCAGTAAGGTGGCCTGGTAATCGGCATTCCGGTCAAACTGTGACGACAGCGGCATCACAATCCGGTCCTGTGACGGACTGTAATACGCCCGGTTCTGCGCCGCACTGGTCACCTTCACGCCGCTGGCATTCAGGATATCCAGCACCCGGTGCGTGGCCGGCAGGATTATCCCTGCTGTCTCCTCTCCGGGTAGTCGCCGGTTTTCGTAAAAATGCGCCGGCAGGTCATCACACTGGGCTATGTTAAATAACGGATTCGCCTTTATCATCGGCACCTCCGTCATCACCACCTCACCATGTTCATCCCGCAGCAGCTCACCGTGACGGTCTTTTGCCGGCACCTTCACCGGTTTGAATATCACGGTATTCGTCGCCATTTCGCCTTTACGGACATGGCCACCCAGTTGCTGTGCCTGACGGTAAGTCAGCCAGATATCGTAACCAAAGCCCTGCTCCGCCGCCGACAACCATAACAGCAGCACATTTATCCCCTGGTAGGAATGACCGGTCAGGGCGTTCACCGGAAAACCGGTGCCTGTCCCTTCCGCCGGCCGCCATGGTCGTTTCCACGGACGGGTGCCTTTTTCCAGCGCGGCCACAATACGGTCAGTCACTTCCTGATAAATATCGCGAACCGGCTTATCCGCTGCCGGACGGCGTTTACGGTCAGATTTTTTCATCGGAATACCCTCAATAAAAAAGGTGTATCCCGTCCTGACGGTGAGATACACCATCAGGTGAAAAAACAATATGGTTAATTTTCAACCGGTGTTTCCAGTGGAAACACTGATTAAAAACTGTTCAGCATTTCCCGGGGAAACACCTTACCGGCTTACCACCAGGCCACAAAACACAGTGACCCTGCCTCAAAGTCAAACGTCTCCGTTATCTCTGACAGCCAGCGTCTGACAGTTTTCCGGTGTCAGTGCCGTCTGCCCCGCGTTTTTCACTGGCATAAAAGTAAATATCGAGTCCCATACACTTCTCCTGCTATAAAAAAGGCAGGGACTCTCCCGACAGGAAAGTCCCTGCCGGGTTGAGTAAAATCAAAACTATCAGTTCATGCCGAGCACATTCTGTTCTGCGGATATGGGATCTGCCAGATAGTGATGATAGAGCTTGTCCAGATGTTCACGGAAGTTCTGCCACATCAGGGGGTCAACGCTTTGTTTTTGTGTAAAATAATGTGTATATCCCATGTAATAAATCCTCATTCTGATAAAAAAATGGCGGATTCATCCCCTGACGGAAATCAATCCGCCGGGCGGGGTCATGACAAAAAATCAACAGTGCTGTCAGTACAACAAATCAGCGACACCAGGCATAACGCACCTGTGCCAACTGGTATGTAAGCGCAAAGCCGGCACGGGAGGCCGCTTTTACGGAACAAAATGTTCTGCTGTCCAGCGAGGTCATCAACGAATGAAAGCGGTATTCTTTCGAATGCGCGCCCAGACGTACGGTAATGCGGATCCTGAACTGCCGGGAATTCACTTTCACCACCGTCGCACGGTAAGCGCGCCGGCCGGTCCGGTTAATTATCCACGGCAATTCATCGGGTATCCCAGACGAGATAAACGGTATACGGTCATAAAAACGGTACAGCCGTTTCATGATCAGACTCAGAAATGAAAACGGTTTGTTTTCTGGCAGTAAAACAGACATGTGTTTCTCCGGTAAAAAAGACGGAGAAACCACCACCTGCCGGGGAGTTTCCCCGTCGGGTGGGTAAGTAAAAAAGAATGAATGCCGGCAAATCAATCGCTCAGTTCAATACCGATGAGGTATTCATCAGCCATCTCCATTGCCATCCATTCAGTGACGGTCTCATCCTGGCCGGCTTCACAGCCTTTCAGCCAGACCGCTGCATCAATCCGCTGACCGATATCCGGTAAACGACTAAGCAGACATGCCGGCCAGGGTCTCATCAGACCATCCGCACGCCATAGTAATAATCTGCCGTAAGCAAATCCGGCGTGATAAAGCGTACACTTCATCAGCGAAATCGAATGAGGGCGGTTTTGCTCCCCGGCATACCTTTCAGCCAGTTTCAAATCAGCCTCAACATTTCGCAGTGTCCGGGCTTCCTCAACCAGCCACATCAGCCATTCCCACCCCCGGGAATAGCGACAGACGTGATCGGCCACAAAGAACAGCCCACGGGCAATGCCATAAATCAGGTTAAATAACGTCATCGGAGCTTCTCCTTTATCAATCACGGGAAAAGCCCCACGGACCTTATTCCCGTATGGGGTCGTAAAATCAGTGAATGTCCTTCGTTAAGCACCAAACATCAGCGCCTCAACCGGATCTTCAAACTGTACATTTTTGATCGCATCGTTGTAGATGCGGCGAAAGTCAGACGCATAAGGCGTTTGATCAGCCGCTTCCCGGACAGCGCGGACCCTTTTCTCAAGATGTGGACGGGTAAAATCAGCCACCACAGATAACGCGCCCAGTTGCTCTGCAACGGCACTGATTATCCAGAAGTTTGGCGGAAAATTATCTTCGTCCGGGTGCTCGCCAATATCCAGACGGACAAAAGCAAGAACCATGTCGAGCTCACCTGAGAGGTGATGTAATTGCGTGAGATAATGCAGATCGTCAAAAAAAGACGATTCCGGAAATGTAGATACCCTCATTGAATTTCTCCTGAAAAAACGGAGAAATTCCCTGATGACGGGTAATTTCCCCGTCAGTGGGCAGGTTATATGATGCGTTACGTAAAAATAATCCTGATGATAACGCTATTCTGTTATCACCCTCCGCCCGCTCTCAAGGATAAGCGGAGTTACTTCCTGTCATCATCCTCAGATGTTCCTCGCAGATGACCGGAACTTCGGCTTGTCATCACCCGTAGGCGCTCGTCGCAGATGACCCGAGCATTGGCGGTTGCATAACGCAACGAGATAAGCAGATTTATTTTTAGCGCCTTTTTTATCCTTGTCAACCCCGTTTATTCAGGATTTTTACTATTTCATTCATTACCCGTTCGCCCCCTTTGCGGGTGATATGTATTCCATCCCCAGTCCGGACAGTGTCATTATGAATAACAGATTGCCATTGCGCCCCTAAAATATGGGGCTGATTAATATCCAGATAATGAATATTTAATAACATCGCACTGTGTTTAATTATATGCCGGGTATGTATTAAATAACGTTCATGTTCCGGATTTTTTAAATGTGGCGGAGATATCCAGATAATCGTTGCCAACGGATTTTGAGTTTGAATTTCAGCAATCACTTCGAACACACGACTATAATATTCAAGACTGTTATTCTGATCATACTGAACAAAATCATTTGTCCCGAGACTAATAATGATATTATCAAATTCCCGCAAATCAAAATTATTCACAAAAGCGATCCAGTCCTTTTTGCTTTTATTTATTAACCCCGAACCGGAAACATATTTCGCTTTTATTTTATCGTCAACAACTCCTTTTGCTGATTTTTCATAAACAGCTGTCAAGGAATCACCTAAAAATAATGTTTTTGCATAAACCGGAGCATTCAAAATAAAAAAAAGTGAAATGATTTTCACACTACGTCCGGTAAATAAATTTAAAATCACCCAACCAGGCCAACGTAAATTGCTCATGACTTTCATTCTGATATTCATACTCTCCACAAAGAATAAGATTAAGTAATTCCTCCGTCACAGGGATCGTATATTTTAACTTCTGAACAGGATTTTTATTTTTCTCTGAAATGATAATAAAAGAACCTGTAATTGAAGATAACGGCGGGGTTAATTTTATTAACGTATTAAAATCTTTTACAGTATCAAAATAACGGGTAATCATGGCACATGTATCCGTTTCAGATAATGGGGTCAATGCTTCAAAACAGACGCGAGCCTCTTCCCAAATCCTCCCTGCCTCATTCACTTCTGATACTATTTCGATACAATTAATCTGCAAGATGACAGCGTTCATAATGGCCCTCTTTATTTACATTTTCTGGCAATAGACATTCTCAATATATGTACCCCGTCCATCGCCGTGCCCTAAATCCATCGATGTGAGCGCCAGTGCCTCTTTATAGCTGTAACCATTAGCAATATGAAAATGCATCGCATCCCGTGCATAGCTATAACGCAAACTGTGCGGGGTTTCTTTTCTGCCGGTCAATCCGCCATTACGCCGTAATACGTTGATATAATGGTTTAGTGCGGATTTTAATTCACTTTTTTCAATCAGTTTTCCGTTCTGTTTCTCACAATGCGATAACGCATTATTGACCGCTTCCAGCACCTTTGGTCGATCGACCACTGTTGTCATCCTGGCCCGCCCGCCTTTAGTGCCAAAAATAACCTGCAATTTATTATCCCCACGCATAAGTGCTTTTTGCCAGGTCTTCAGTGATTTAGCTGATTGCACTGCCTCCTCATTACGAAGTCCCAGATAGCGGGATAATTGCATGGCAGCCGCAACACCTTTGTCAACCTGCTGAACACGCTCGAGCACCTCCCGATAACGACTGTCAGTTATCGCTTCTTTCGTACCTTTGCGGCTGCCACCGGCAATACCGAGTGCTTTATTACTCAGACGCTCATGTTTTGGATCTGCCATCATCGTTTTTCCACTCAAGTCCAGTGCCCGGCGGATTGCCGTCATTTCATTTTGTAATGTTCTGTTAGCCACTCCATCATTTTTACGGCTATCCATATAAAGTTCAACGTGCCTGACTTTAATTTGCCTGACGGAATTGATTTGTATATTAAGTGCCGCTAGACGGCTACCTACACGTTGCAATATCTTTGAATAATCCGAAACGGTTTTAAAACTCCCACCGCCTTTTTTGATGGCGTTAACCAAATCCCTTTTAAGCATTTTTTCACGTCTTGACATCTTCTGTTATTACTCACTTTTCACGATTATCAGCACGAAAAATACGATAAAAATATCCCTGATGCGTCGGTTATTGGGTGCGCTTCCTGCGTCTTAACGGATATCTGTGCATCAGAGCAGCTGAAATGTTGAGGTGTTGAGGGGTACCAAATCAGTGTTTACTGACCGCAGCATTTGCTGTACCTGTTGCCAGGTCGCCCCCGACGCCATCCTCTATGGCGTCGCCATTCGAATTTCCGTTAATTTTCTCCTTATCATCATTATGAAGCGCGCTGGCCTGTGAGCCAGAAGCGCGTAGGTTAAAACGTTTTTAAAACGTTATACGTCATTTCAAAACGTCCGGAAGTATGTTCTCACATGGAACCACTTTATCATTTGTTAAAAAAACGATTAAAATGTATTTAAATACAAATCGTTAGTGCATCGCATTACGTGCGTCACTTTGTCTTCATTTCACTTGACGAAAGTGACGCACGCCCGTCATTCTGCTGCTCAATGTATTGCTCCGAAGATGCCGCTTTCCAAAGCTGCGCAATGGAAACGCGTCATACCGGGCATACAAAGGTTGCAGAAAGCAGGACGTATTCGTCAGAACACATCAGAAGAGGCAGATACACGTTATCGCGTACTCTGCTTTTTTGTGGATATCCGGTAACCGGATAGCGGTGACATGGCCACTGAAGTGCAGTTAATCCTGATGATAACACTATTCTGTTACCACCCTCCGCCCGCTTTCAAGGATAAGCGGAGTTACTTCTTGTCATCATCCTCAGACGTTCCTCGCAGATGACCGGAACTTCGGCTTGTCATCACCCGTAGGCGCTCGTCGCAGATGACCCGAGCATTGGCGGTTGCGTTATGCAACGATGTAACACAGCAAATTTAATCAAACTTTCTTTTTTCGTCAATAGAAAAAACAGAAATATATTTACTCTATACTTTTTCTGTTTATTAAATATCCCTCTGTTGGTTCTTTATTGCATTAATAATCAATGCCATCTTTTCATCTTTAATTTCACGAAAACTCAACTATTAGATATGTTTTTATTTGGATTTATCATAAACATCCCAAACAGGCGGTTTATTTTTCATAGAGTCAACAGAAATATGTAAGAAAGGCATATTAGTTTTAGCATTAATTAATTCAACATATCATCACGTTTTTTCTATCTTCTCTATTATGACTTTCATCATCTAATTCAATAACACAAATAATGTTATTATTAATTTTAGATGTTAAAACAAAATCCAAAGACATTCTATTACAAATAGAAAAAACGTTTTTGTTCTTCATCAGTAAATTCTTTTTGTTTTGGGAATGTATTATTCTCAACAGCAAGTTGTTATACCAAGCCATCTAATTCTTAGTATCATTATCATCTTTCTTATCTGGTTTAAATTTACCGGTGAGTTCAGGAATAACTATTCCCCATATCCATAAGCTAAGGCCTAATAACAACCCAACAACTACGCCAGGCTTTATGGCATAAACTATTTTAGGAAAGATTGTTTCAATAGGAAAAACACCCAATTTAAAATAAGCAACAACATACCCAATAAAAACACCGCAAATTGATAGCAAAGCTCCTATTAAAGGAAAGAATAAAATCCATATAACTATCTTAAAATTAAGTAGATTATTTCTTTTCATTTTCACCATCCTTAATTATTTGTTTAATGGTATTTTCAGATGATGATTCCACTATAGCCCCCGCAACATCTCCTGCGACCCCTGATGTAACAGAACCATATCCTTTATCTATCAATTTATTAGTAACTTTATTTGACGTTGTTCCTCCCAGCACTGAACCAAAAATCGAGCCTGCTACTGATGCGGTTGGATCCTCATGCTTGATTGAACTACCTAAATATGCGCCGCCACCATTCACTACTGTTGTAAATATAACACCTTTACCTTGTGTCAGAGAACCTGTACCTATTGCAATCAACGTATCTGTATAACTATATGTTTCGCCCGGTTTCATCGTGATAAGTTGCTGCGTCGCATCTGTTGCGCCACCTAATGCCCCGCCAAACAAAAAACCATATGTCGCTGTTACCGGTGCTATAACTGTACTGGCTGCAATCGCAGGAACTGGTGCCCATGCAACCAGTAAACCTCTGGCTGGATCTTGTCCTTCAGGGAGATCGCCTTTCGCATGTTTAGATAATGCGGCGGTAACTTCTTGTGGTAATTTATTATCCTTTGACATCGATGTAGCTAGTGTCGATGCTGACAACCCATATTCTGCCATTCCTTTCGAGAGTTTAAATCCATCACTAATCCCGTTATTCTCAATCGTTGTTTTCCCTGCCTGAGCTGCGTTCGCCACACTCTGTGTATCTCCGCCTGCCAGACCACCAGCAAGACCTGACGCCAGCGTTGCCCAGGCACTGACATTCTCTTTTTCCTGCTCTGTCAGTTCATGCGCTTTTTTATGATAAACAGACTCCGCCAGTATCCCTATTGCTTCCCCTGTCATCGCCCCGGTCGCCTGCGCCGCAACATTCTCACCTTTAGCCAGCGCAAGGGCGGCATTCGCTATACCATGAGCAATGGTGCGTTTCAGTTTGGCATCGGTTTCTTCATCCGGGATCTGTTTTTTTATTTCATTTGCGATAAACGGTGCTGCACCATTCGCCAGCGCCGCCTTCAGGTCTCCCCCCATCACGCCCTGAACCGCTGCCGTTGCCGCCTGCATGGCACGGGTATACTTACCGCCGGTGCCAAAGCCCGATTCCGCTAAGTTTTTCTCAACCTCTTTGTTAAATAGCAGCGCAGTGATATCCCTGTCACCCGCACTCTTACCTTCAGCAATCAGCTCTGCTTTCGCTTTATCGATATCATCCTGTTTATAGTTGCGGATATCAAAACCTGCCTTCGCCTTTTCCGTGGCTCTGATTGTCGCCTCAGTCCGCGCGATATCTGTGGCCTGAACACCAATCTCACCAAGCAGTTGCTGCTCTTTTACCCGGTTCTGCTCTTTCTCTTTATCAAAGATTTTATTCAGTGCTGAATGAGCATTCTCCGTATCACGGCTCAGCGTCACCACATCCTGCGTCTGATGTTCTGTATCCCGGATAATCCATTTACCGTCAGAGACTGCTGCATGCGTGGTGTTATGGCTGCTTTCCTTTTTATTCCCCCCCATGGCCAGCGCGCTGCCCATATTGGATATCAGCTTATCTCCCACACCGCCACCGGTGCTCAGGCTACCGCCCTGGTGTTCCACCCGGTATTCTGCTTTATTCTCAATATTCTTAAAGCCCAGTGTACCGGTGTCAAGGCGGTTTTTCTCCGCATTTCCTTCTGATGCGATAACCGCGCCATCCAGTTGGGTGTGCTTCCCGACCGTAATGTCAAAACCTTCTTTACCGGCAAAAATCCCCGTCTGGTTTTGTACTGAACGGTATTCACTGTGCATCTTATCCCGGCTGGCAGAAATGTTCAGAGAACCATTGCCGAAACCGACGCTACCCCCCGCACTTAAGCGGGTTTGTTTTGAGTCATAATTATCAGTGGCCTGCTCACTTTGCAGTGTCAGATTATTGCCGACATTCGCAATGACTTTATTCCCCTGAACCTGAGCGCCTTTCAGGGTGGTGTCATGACCGCTGCTGAGGGTCAGGGTTTTGCCTGCATTTACCGTGCTGTCAGTGGCATACTGACTGTTGCCTTTCTCAAATCCTTTACCTCTGTTCACACTGGCATTCACATTGAAACCCGCACCATTTGACCCGAAAGTCACACCGACACCAACGGAACCACCTTTACTGCTGTTTTTGCCGTCCACCGTCCGGGTGTTCTGCGCGGATGTCAGCGTGATATCATTCTGAGCGTTGAGTGTGGCGTGACCACCGGCCTGTAACTCACTCCCGGTGACATCAATGTTGCCGCTGCCTGCCGTTTTACCGCCGGCATTCACTGTCAGGTTTTGCCCGGCACTGATACTGCTGCCCTGCGCCGTGGACTGACGGGTTTCGGTTTCTGATTCAGAAGACTGGCTGCCATAAGAGAGATTAATTCCGAAGGCAGAACCCGCATCCCCCTGTGTCTCAGCAAGACGCGCGGCTTCAGCCCCCTGAACACCGGATAACCCGGCTTTAATCGACTGAAGGGCTTTAATGCGGCTGTTATCCGTTTCTTTTGCATCTCCGGCCGTCTGTACTGCGGTATTCAGTGCTGCACCGGCAGTACCGCTCAGGGCAAGCGTAAAACCACTCTGCTTCTGTTCGGTTTTTGTCAGTTCCGTGTGTGTGTTTTCGGCTGCGGTTACCGCAACAGACTGACCGGTCAGGCTGATATCCTTTTTCGCCACCACATCACTGCCGTGTACCTTTATATCCCCGCCGGCCGTCATCACAACATTTCCGTCCGTACTGCCCAGCGTACTGCCTTTATTCAGCCGGCTGTCGCTGTCCGTGCTTTGCTTCAGAGACTGTTTACCCACGGTAAAACCAATACCGCCACTGCTCATCAGGCCGGATTTCTTCTCTTCACGCCGGTGAGTCTCATCCCGTGATTCCGTTGCGGTGGTAATATCCAGCCCCCGTCCGGCCTGCAACGCCAGATTTCCGCTGCTGACCACATTGCTGCCTGACACACTGATATCCCGCCCGGACTGAAGATGAACTGTCTCTCCGGACAGTTCAGTACTGACGGCCTGGCGCGTGTGGACCTCATCATGACGCTCAGATGAATGCCCCGATAACAGCCCGCGACTGCTTTCTTTACTGTGCTCCGCCAGATCCGTCACGCTGTTACCGGCGTTCAGCCGTAAATCCCGTCCGGCCTGTGCAGTCAGCGCGGCATCGGTGGTAACATCAGCGGCAGTGGCCGAAATATCCCGCCCGGCAGACAACACCAAATCTCCGGCCGTATGAATACGGCTGCCACTTTCCGTCTGTATATGCTCCCGGCGCCAGTTATCTTTACCCCAGTCACTTTCCTGAGAACGGACTGTACTGACCGTATCCAGACGCAGGTCATGACCTGCTGTCAGTGACGTCTTCCCATTCTCTCCGGCATTCCGGATATCGCTGCCGGTCAGGGTGATATTGTTCAGCGCACGCAGTGTCAGATGACCATCTGCCCCCTCTGAATAAATACCGGCCCGGCGATCAACCCAGCGGTTCACACCGTCACTGCGGGTGGTGGTTTCGCTGGTAATATTTCTGCCGGCCAGCAGTGACACGGCTTTGCCGCCCAGTATCTGCCCGCCGGTATTCAGGATATCTTCACCGGCCAGCAGACTGACCCGGTTACCACTGATGCTGCCACTGTTGATCAGCGTCCGTGCACTCAGTTGTGTCACATCCCGACCCACGATATTGCCGCTGCCGGTAATATCCTGTTCTGCACTCAGCAGGACATTCTGTCCGCCGAGCAGGGCACCGTCACCACCTAAATCCCCTTCCCTGAGCTTCGCATAGACCTGGGGAACACGAACCTGTTGTATGCTGCCGTCACTCAGCGTGACCGGGATATCAACCAGCCAGACAATATCTGACGTCAGCAGCGCCATCTGCTCCGGCGTCAGCGCCACACCGGGGATCAACTGATACTGTTTACCGAAGGCAATACCGTTATTCATCAGCATACGGTACTGAGCTTCATCATTACTCTGATTACCGGTATAACGCCCCCCGGTCAGCTGGATCAACTGATCACGAACCAGTCTCTGCTCATAATACCCGTCACCAAGACGTTTATGCACATTATCGTGGGAGGCCGTAAAGGCATTCTGCATATAGTCACTGGACAACCACTGTTTTTTATTCACAAAACGGGGATCCGTTTCCACCAGGTAGTGGCTGTCCGTGCCGGGATGCAGGGTAAACAGGCTGTTATCCGGTAAACGGACATCAGGACTGACCGTGCGGATCACCGGAGTGATCTGCTGCCCGCTCCCGGTTTCCGGTTTCAGCGTCAGGCTGAACGTATGTCCGGGAGGTAACAGTAACGGACGATCATGCACCACGCCGGGAATATCCGTTGAGACCATACCCGCCTGACCGGTACTGATATTCACCCGGCTGTCCGCTCCGGCCACGGAATGACTTCCTGCGCCCTCTGCACTTTCATTCACCGCAGACTCCTGCCGTTCACTCCCGCGCCAGGTTTTGTCCGGTACCACAGCGTGTCCCTGCCAGGTCAGGCTTTTCAGATCAATGGTTTCCGTTACCGGGGCCGGACGGTAATCACCCGTTTCTTTTCCCTGTGATGTTTTGGTTCCGCCAATCGGTCTTTTCTTTTTCTTCGGCCACCACCGTCTCTGCCATCCTTCATCCGTGGTCACCCGCTCACCCTGCGTCGCCCGGTTATCCAGGGTGCCGATATGCCCGTCCAGGCTACCGCCGGCAACAATCTGGCTGTCATGATTAAACAGACGGGCGGTATCAAACCGGATATTTCCCCCCGCCAGTATTTTCCCCGGATCAGTGGACGCTATCTGTGTCTCCGTGACGGTCCGGGTATAGTTATATTCATAAAAACGATCATTTTCGCTGCCATCCGGCATTCTTGCTGTATGGACGCCATATTTATTCTTCTTACTGAGATCAACATCTGCCCAGTCATAACGGGTGGTACTGCCGTTAAGAACGCCTTCATGATGCTGACTTCTCTCCACCAAGACCGTATGTGTTTCCAGTTTCCGGTTGGTGTTATTCACCGTCTGCATGCCGATAAATGCATCACTGCCGGCCTCAATAAATGCACCGTCATTATTCAGGACATCGCCCCGGCCGGTTGCACGATAATCGTTATCCAGATGACGGCCAAAAACCATATTACCGAGGCTGGTGATAAGTGCATGCCCACGGTTATTAACCGTTCCGGCCGCAATATCCAGACGATCACGGGATGCGATTACCGGGGCTTTGTCACCATCCCGGTCATTATTCAGAACGCCGGCTTCGACAGCGAGATGATCACCAAAAATCCGCCCGCTGCCGGTGTTGTTCAGCACACCGGTCGTCAGGTGTGTCAGTTCACCGTCAATCAGCCCGCGATTCTCCAGTGTTCTGGCCACGTTCAGATGCGTTTCTTTCGCCATGATATCCCCCTGAACAGTATTGACCAGATTATCCGCACGGATCTCCAGCCCCTGTTGTCCGGCAATCACCCCGTCATTAATCAGCCGGCGGTCGGTCAGCAGCTTCAGATCACCGTTCGCTTTAACCGAGCCGGTATTACGGAAATCGTCGGTCACATGAACCGTCAGGCGATCCCGGGATAAAATCTGTCCGTCACCACTCACTGCCTCCGCAGAAATATCCGCACTGTCATCGGCTATCAGCCTCCCTTCACGGTTGTTTACCGTCAGCGCCTGTCCCTGAACAGAGAGCGTTTTCTGTGAGGAAAGCAGTCCCCGGAGATTATCCAGTACCCGGGTTACCCGGGCAGTCAGTTGGCTGACACCGCGCACTGCCCCTTCCGCGTTATCCAGAATATCGGCGGCAAGCGTGAGTTTACCGGCCTCCAGCCCCTTACCGCTCTCTCCGGTATGCCGGTTATTGATTTCAGAAGCCACAATATCAAGCGAGCCGGCTGAGTGCACAAGCCCACTTTCATTATTCAGCACCGCCTGTACATTCAGCTGACTGTCACCGTCAGCAATCACCTGCCCCTGCCGGTTATCCAGACGGTCAGCCGACAGTGCCAGACGGCCGCCGGATAACAATGCCCCTTTTCCGTTATCCAGAACCTGGTCCACTGACAGGGTCAGTCTTTCTCCGGCCTGAACCGTTCCCTCCCGGTTAGTAAGCTGAGAGGTCGTGACAGCAGTATGATGGTCACCGGCTACCCTTCCGCCGGTATTGACGAAGGCGGCCGTGCCGGTGTTAATAAGAAGCTCGCCGGCAGACTGAAGGCGTCCCCCGGTGTTATCGGTCTCACCGCTGTTCACTGACAGCCCGCCATTCCCGGCTATCAGACCATGACTGTTTTTCAGGTTGCCGGCATGCAGCACGGTATTCCCGTCAGACACAATACGTCCGTTCCGGTTATCCGTCGCCCCGGCCGTAATGATCGTCTCACCGGCAGCAGAAATACCACCACGGGAAACCGTATCACGGTTGATCAGGCTGTTCCCCTGTGTGTCAATCGTCAGCCCGGCGCCGGAGAGAATACTGCCGGTGGTATTGTCCAGTTGCCCGCCGGTGATTGCCAGCCCCCGCAGGGCAGTGATCAGCCCGGCAGTGTTATCTGACATTGCGGTTTTCAGCCCGGCCTGACCGCCGGCACTCACAATCCCCTTGTAATTATCCAGTCTGCCGCTGAGAAGGGACAGATCCCCCTGCGCCCGGATCCCCCCGTGCTCCCCGCTGTCACGGTTAACCAGCGTCTGTCCCCGGGTATCCAGTAGCAGCTGTTTTCCGGCCTGGATCAGCCCCTGCCGGTTATTGACTTCTCCTGTCGTCAGTAACAGCGAGCCGGATGCGCTGACAAGCTGTCCTTCCGTATTATCCAGCAGACCGGTGGTCATCACGCCGTCACCGCCGCTGACAATCACGCCGTCACGGTTATCCAGACCATTCACCTCAAGCGTTAAGCGATCGCCGGCAACAATCCCGCCCTGCTCTCCACTTTGCTGATTAGCCAGTTTACGGCCATGCGTGTCCAGTATCAGCGATGTGCCGGCCCGTAAAAGACCACCGCTGTTATCCGTTTCGCCGGTATCCAGTCTGACACTCTCCCGGGCCGCCAGATACCCGCCACGGTGATCCAGCGCCTGTCCCTGAGTATCCAGCGTGATATTGCGGCCCTGTATCACACCCTGTGACGCCTCCAGGCGGCCTGTTCTGAGTGAAAGATCCCCGCCGGCAATAATACCGCCCTGTTCACCGCTGTCTGTACTGATTAACCCGTTTCCATGGGTATTCAGCGTCAAAGCTCCGTCTGCCTGCAACAGCCCGTGCTGATTGCGGATCACCGCAGTATTCAGTGTCAAATCGCCCTGACTGAGTATTTTCCCGCTGTCACTGTTCAGATTAGCCGTCTGCAACTGTGCGTCACCGGATGAGGCAATAACCCCCGCCTGATTATCCGTATTCCCTGCTGATAACGTCAGTGCACCGGCCAGTATCTGCCCGCCTTCACGGTTACTCAGTTGCCGGTTATTTGTGTCAATAACCAGGCTTTTCCCGGCCTGAATCAGTCCCCCGGTGTTGTCAGTTTCTCCTGAACTGAGCGCCAGCGTATCCCGGGCCGCAATATTTCCCCTGGTGTTGTGAAGTTTTGCCGCACCTGTGCCGACGGTGACATCCTGTCCGGTGATGGTACCGTTATGATTATGTAATCCGGCTGCATTCAGTGTCAGCCTGTTAAGGGCCTCCATTCGCCCCTGTTCATTAATAACTGCCTGACGGCTGTTCAGTGTCATGTTGCCGCCGGTGGCTGAAATCAGCCCTTCCCGGCTGGTCAGCGCTGCCGTATCCAGCAGGATATGCCGCCCGGCAATCAGACGCCCTTTATCATTCAGCACCTCTCCCGGTGTGGTCAGGGATAAACTCCCTTTATCAGCGGCAAGCAGTGTCCCGGCAGAATTATCCAGTTTCGCGCTGCTCAGCGTGATGTCCCCGGCACTTTCCGCCCGGCCGTTCCGGTTACTCAGTGTTCCGGAGACTGTCAGTTGCATCCCTTCCTGTCCGAGAGCAGACAACACGGCATCATCATTCGTCAGTATCCCGGCTTCTGCGGTGATTTTTCCGGCCTGCGTAGAGCCACCGGATAAATCCGCCTGCCCGGCTTTCAGCCGGAGAGCACCGGATGACAGTAACGCGCCCTGCTGTCCCTGAAGTACATTTGTCTGAAGGGATAACACACCTGCACCGGAAAGCTGCACTTTACCCTGACGGTTATCCAGTTCCCCGGTTTCGATACTTAAATCCCGTCCGGCAGCCGCAAGCGTACCTGACCGGTTATCCAGCACATCCGCTTTCAGATGAATTCGTCCGGCACTGGTGATATTCCCCCCGTTATTACGGAGAGTATGCTGGCTGAGCAGCAGATCCGGTGTGCCTTCCTGGTTCAGAAGGCCGCGGGTATTCGTGATTTCCGGGGAATGTATAGTCAGTCTCCCTCCGGAAACCCGGCCGGCCGTATTATCGATACCGGTTGCCGCCCGCAGACTGACAGCATCCTGCCCGCGTAATACCGCACCGGCAGTGCTGATCCCTCGTTCCGTCGCCGTCAGTGTGACGGCTTTTGCCTCTGTCCGGCTGCCGCTGACATCCACACCGGTTCCGGAGGCAACGATCTTACCGGCGGCTTTATTCTGTCCCCGGGCTTTCAGTTCTCCGCCCGATGTCAGGACCAAATCGCCTTTTGTTCCGTCAGTTGTGGCTGCCGGCGCACCGGCCAGAAGCGTACTTTTTTCCGAACTGTGAATGCCCGCCGCTGTCAGCCTGACATCCTGCCCGCCCCGGATAACCCCCTCGTTATTCAGTGTTCCCGGCGCCGTCAGTTCAACGTCTCTGCCGGCCGTCAGGCTGCCGGTATTACGCAGGTCACCTTTCGCGGCCACATTCAGATCCCCCTGCCCGGCCAGTACCCCGCTGTTCACCAGTTGCCCGTCTGCACGGAGTGACAGTGTGCCGGCCATCGCCCCCAGCTCTCCGGCATTACGTACCCCCACGCCTTTTTCGGTGCCTTCCATAATAATTTTACCGGCATACATCCCGCCCAGCGCCGACACATCCAGCGCATACGCCGGCTTCCCGGCATCCTCACCAGGCTTAATCCGGGTGATATTGCCCCGGGGATCGGTTTCGTTATGACCGGTGGTGATCCGCAGTTCACCGCTGACCTGCATCCGGGCATTCACATTCACCGCCCGGGCAATCAGCGCAGTGTAGTCACTGTTCTCCGCCAGCAGTCCGCGCCCCTCAATACTGAGCCGTCCTTTGTCAACATCGAAACCTTTCAGTCTGCCGCCGTCCATCAGCGCTTTCCCGGCGGCCAGGGTCGTTCTTTCCGCATTGATAAAACCACAGCCATTGCAGGTAATACCGGACGGATTAGCGATCACCACTTCCGCACGGCGTCCGGCAACCTCAATAAAACCATTCAGCCGGCTGGGATCACGGCTGTTGACCTCATTGAGAATGATCCTTGCCTCCCCCTTTGCCAGCCAGGGATTACCGGTAATATTGCCGGCCAGACGGGTCTGTGTATTACTGTGACTGTTATTTAAAATAGCGCCCCGGCTGTCCACATCAAACTGTGTATACTGGTTACGTGAAACCCCTTCCGGACCGGGCGTCTGAATATTCACCTGCGGCAACCCGTTTGCCGTGGAAATCACCGTCGCCTGCTGGTTTCCCGGCGCATTACGGTCAGCAACAATAGCGGAGTAAGCCGGAAATGAGCACAAACCGGCAGCCAGCCAGATGGCAAAACACACCGGGGACAGGGAGACAATAATCCCTGCCGGGACGCGACGTCCACGACGTGTATTTCCGCCCCGTCCCCGCCGGGCAATATCAGCCACAACCATCAGCATGCCGCGGGCTTTATTAAAGACAATCCGGTAAAAAAGGCTGTTCATACGAAATCCCTGAATCTGGAGCCACCACTCAGACATCAGCGGATGTCGTGGCTGTTTATGTATAAATGAATTATCCCTGCCGGTTTCACTGCCAGTTCCAGTTCACACTGAACGTGGTGACCACAGGGTCTGTTTTAAATCCGGCCGGTTTTGACAGCGGGATCCCCACTGAAGCGTCATAACTCACGCCGGTATTCCCGAATACGCCACGGATCCCCAGCACTGATCCCGCCAGATGTTGTCCGGTTAAATCACTCTGAGTAGTGCTGTTACCGCCGACCTCCCCGTAATCGGCCCCGAGATAGAGTTCCTGCAAAGGCAGAGGTGTCTGCCAGGAGAACGTGTTCTGTACCAGCCAGCCATTTGAGGCACTGAGCGTACGTTCGCCGTCAAAACCGCGCACACTCCAGCGGTTGCCGATGGAAAATTCATCCTGCGGGGTCAGAGGGGTGGCGCTCATTTGCCTGCGCCAGGTGGTATTCCAGCTGAAAGACTGTTCCCCCAGAGAAAACGGTGCGGTCAGTGAGGCATTCCAGCTCAGAATTTTTGATAAGGCGGTGACGCCGCCATAATCATCCCAGCCTTCTTCCGGAGCCGGCAGGGCACCAAACCAGCGGGTACCCCGCTGATAACTCACCCCGGCATCCAGGGTGGCAGCCCCGATATAATGGCGGTGGGATAATCCGATACGCCATGCACTGGTCCGGCGTTTCTGGGCGGTAATTTCCGTATCATCAATAAAATTACGGGTCTCACGCAGAAGAACGTCATAACTGGCCGTCGTACGGGAACTGGCACCACGATGTAACACACGGCTCAGTTGCAGATTCAGGGAACGGCTTTTACCACTGTAATGAATGTCGGTATATTTTCCGGCCACGGTCTGATAATAACGGTAATCGTTGAGGTTTATGCCGGCCAGCCAGTATCCCAGAGGAACCGAATAATGTGCGGAATAACTGTGGGTACTTTTATGACGCCCGCCAAATCCCAGATCCCGGCTTGCGGTGACATAAAACAAATCGCTGAAGGACAACGGATTATCCAGCGCCAGCATTATTCCGCCCTGATATCGCCCCGAGCTTTCCGTACCGGAATCATCCACCCAGGCACCGGTACGCCAGTAACGGGATTGCGAGCGTTCAATCACAATATCACTCTGTCCGGGCATGTCACCGGGTTTCAGGACCATCCGTGCACTGACCGTGGGAAGGCGCTGAAGGTTTTCCAGCCCCTGTTCAATGTCCCGTAAATCCAGTAATTCCCCTTTACGGGCCGGGAACGCACTGTACAGCCGGATATAGTCATCACTGCCTGTATTCAGATAAATATCCCTGACCGTTCCCGGCACAATCAGCAAACGAAGCGTACCGGTTTTAAGATCCTGAGACGGTGCCAGTACACGGGTCGTGATATACCCGTGTCCAATCAGACGGTTCTGTAATGCACTCATCAGAAGATTAATTCCGTCACGCCCCAGACACTGCCCTTTTGCCTGATCGACAATACGCTGTACCGGGATCCAGTGAGGAAGCGCCCCGTCCCCGTCGGTGACGACCTGAGAGATCTGAAAACATGGTAACTCTGCCGGAAAAATAAGCCGGGAGGATACAGAGGACGGCGGGGATAAGCGTATATCCGGCGTTTTCGGCATCAGCGATGCTTCGCGTGACTGTTGCTGTTGTTCCTGATGAATAAAAGGCTGTTCACCGGACCGGAATAACGGGGAAGTCGTTTCTTTGGCAGATAAAGAGAAAGATACCGCACTCATCGCCAGAGAGAGAAACGGGAAAAAATATAACCGCTGTAACGGGGATAAAAAGAAAAGCATCACAAATCAGTCTTGGAATTTACGTTTCGTTACATTAATAAAAATAAATTTAACAAAACGTGCCTTAGATCAAATTTCAGAATAAAAGATCGACATAACAAACTATGACAAAGCAAAGATCTGAAATGTAATGCGTAATCAGAATATTAATCTGAATCATTTTTTATGCACAACTTTTTTCTGTGTAAACTGATGTAAACACAAAGAAAAACAGATAAAAAAACTGGATATATGTAATACAAGTCAGCAAAAAAACAAACTTACTGGTCGTGCCGAACCGTAAATAAGCTTCCGGACAGTTAAATAACCAGACAATTACGAAAAAACAGATAATGTTGTTCAACTCAGATAAGGAGGGCATGCTGTGGCAGATAGTTCATTAATAAATATTCCGTGCTTTTAAGCAGAATTATTTACCAATGAAAAAGAATGTTTTATAAGCATGCCACAACCTTACGATTGCTAAAATTTTCAGCTAATTAATACGTTACTTTTATACCATCCCATCAAAAATAAGAATGTTAATTCTTTCTGCATAACAATATTATCCTCGTAACAAAGAGTTATACACATACCCACCGCCACCACCAGGGCATATGCCCTGTACGCTCCCGTTTACCCGATGGCTTGTTGGCACCGGGTTGCACTGGCTTGCTGACCGTGGATATGTGCATAACTCACAGGATGTAGACAACGATTAAAAATCGACCTAAAATTGCACTAAATACAGACGACTGGCATGAAATAAATCAGATTCACTGATTACCGGAGGGTACAATGAGTGATAAAACAACTGTTTCCAGAGGTGAACGTTGGGGCATCAAACTCGCACATGGAACAAAATGGGGAATACGCAGCGTTAAAAAACTGGATCGCTACTGTACAGAAAAAGTAAAAGAAAAAGGTTTTCCTGGCTGGTTAGGTCATTTGCCAAAAATCATTATCATTACCATTCTGATTTTGGTCGTTGTATTTAATCTTTCTTTATTATTCATTTTATTCTGTTTATACTTATTATTACATGTCAAGTATGATGATGCATCTGGTATATTGAATACTTCAAAGTCAAAATGCTCTCTCTTTAATGATGATCCTCTTGTTGAAAGAACATACGATAGCGTTAACTCAATAGATGATGGTGCTCCATATGGAGAGTCTCATGGAACATGGGGAAATAACTAAACATAATTATCCCCCATCTGTATTAACTATTTTCGTCCTTTTCCATTTACTCCCTTCATAAAAGCAGTGCCAGCATTTTTAGCAACTTCACCACCTTGTTCTCCTGCTTGTGTTGCTTTATCAGTGCCTGATTTCATACCATTGCTTATAGCACTTCCTAAATTGATGCCAGCCCAACTTAATGCTCCCATCCATAAGGCTGGCAACACCAAAAACATCGTCCCCATCACCAGATTCATAATGACATCATCAGACGTGTTCTGGATCCCGTTCATATTCCATCGGCTGTGCGTATCGGAATTATACAGCGCTTCCATCATCCAGCTATCTATCCAGCGTGCCAGCTCCCACCAGAACGTCAGAAAGTTCAGCGCAAATATCACAAACGTCACCGTTATCGCCGTTTTAAACTCATACGCCGAAAACATCAGTACCAGCGGGATCATGATATACACCGCCATTAACATCAGCCCCTGCACCATTGGTAAGGACTGGCGCATTGTATCAAATGCAGGGAATGCCCCCAGTGACGCCAGTGAAGTACCGGTCATTGCTCCCATCCTGGTTATCCCGTTAATCACCGTTAAATCCGCATTTCCCCCGTACCCCCGGTACACCTGACCACCGGAGACATCCAGGTTAGCCGGACTTACCAGACGGCGGACTATCGCTTCCTCAAACGCTTTCGAGTTTTGATTAATCAGCTTCATCGCCCCCCGGGCACGCAGCCACATCCCTTCATCCGTCTGCTCTTTGACGAGCTTCAGTAAGCCCGCATTTGCATCATTCCACCACTGATAGCAGGTCGGGTAACCGTTGCCGTTGACATTCGCATACCCGTCATCCCGGCCGGCATCCCAGGGAAAGCCGGCACGCGGTGTCCGTGACTGGATCTGATGATATTCCCCTTTCATAAAGGTGCCCGAGCCTATCCAGGTGATATCCTGCAACGTGTTCTCATCCTGTGTTTTTCCCTGATCTTTCGCTTTCCAGTCATACAGCGCGCGTGAATAACAATCATCGGTAAAATCCTGAAGTGCCGCAGCCAGTGCCGGATTTCTGATGTTGCTGTGCTGCACCTCAAAACGCACCTGACGCAAATCCGGCCGGCACGGAATGCTGGCTACCGCAGCCTGTGTCACCCCTTTCGACAACTTATGCACCAGCATCCACCACAGCGGAATTTTGGCTGTCTGATTATCCAGTGACGACACCACACCGCGGTAACCGGACGCCTCCGGCTTCACCGGCGTCCAGCTGCCGCAGGTTTTGGCCCGGCTGGTATCAAATTGCAGGGTACTGACACTCACCTCCATCAACGGCACACAACAAAACAGGATCACCACAAAAGCCCCGTAGAGGGCGTTCTCGATGCGCACAATCGCCAGCGAGCCTTTGTTACCCTCATCCTCCCCTTCTTCCCGTACCTTCAGCCAGATCCCCAGCACTTTAAAGGCCAGCGGCAGCGCAAACAGCCCGGTACTGGTCAGTACCGACCACAATCCGTTATTCACCACCCAGGCCAGCAGCGTGAGAAAATACTCGAGATAACTGTTTGTCATCATAAGCCGTCATCTCCCGCCCAGACTGACCATTCACTCACCGCCACAAAAGCCGCCATCGCCAGCCCGCTGCGCTTCAGACTGCGCCGGGCCGTCTCACTGACTTTCGGGTGGTGATACAGTTTCCATAATCCGACGGTAACCATCCCGTACAACACACACCGCCAGACCAGCCAGAACCCGCGGGCACGGTAAAACGCCCGGCGCAGACTGTCCGCCTCACCGTAATAACTCAGCCCCAGCTGAGCCACGGCCAGCAACACCACCATACTGAGCAGGGTCAGCCCGGCCACTTTCAGCGCCGGCCATAACCGGCGCCCGGTTTTTCCTTTCGTCATTTAACGTCCTCCGGTGTCACTGTTTTGCTCCAGCCCCTGTACACGCACATCCGTATTATCCGGTGTCTGGGTAGCCGGATTCACCTGTGTCCGTTGCTGATCACGCTCAATCACCGTCAGCATCGCATTATTGGCAATGGATTTACGCACTGCCATTTCCGTTTGCAGCATCCCGATTTCGCGATCCAGCTGGTCAACCGACTGATTACCGATCTCCTGGGCTTGCGGAAAATTACCGGCATTTGGTTCCCCCTGACCGGTGATCAGCATCCGGCGCATCGTCAGCGCCAGCTCCATCGTATCCGCCATCGCCAGCTCGCCGGCCAGACGCTGCGTTAACGCGGTTTTATCCGGATCCCGGCGCAGGGCTTCAATCACGCCCCGGGAGACCGTCAGGCTGCCGGTTTTCAGTTTCGCCAAATCCGTCGCACTGACCGCACCCCGGCTGTTCACCAGTTTATGTAACTGTTCCAGATTTTCCCGGGTGGTGGTCTCCAGCACCGGTGCCAGCCCGGTTCCCGGCTGGGAACTGCCCGGCTGGTTTGCCTCACCGCCGCTCTGACAATCCGCCGGATTGGTGCAGGTGCGGACCGATTTGCTGCCCAGCACCTGTGTCACCACCTGGGCGGCCTCCTCACTGTTGGCAAACCGCCGGCACGCCGCCCCGGTACACTGGCCGGCCGGCACCGGGGCCGTACTGGTTGCCGGCAGACCGTTCATGATATTAAAGCCGGCCTGCGCAAAATCCTGCGCCGGCACAATGGCTTTCTGACCCGCACCGCCCCGTTGCTTTCCGCCTATCCACGGCACGCCGGCCTTGCCGTCCGGTTTTTTTTCCACCTGATTCATTGTTCCCACCGCATCACCATCCCCGCTGTTGATGATGTTTCTGGCCTCTTCAAGTATTGCTGCCTGGGTCCACTGATTATTCTCTGAAAAGTCCATCATCCGTCTGGCCATGTTCTGGCAACTCAGTTGCGCCTTATCAAAGGCCACATTGGCCTGCAACACCCCGTTGGTCAGCATTTCATACAGGCCGGGATTCGCCCGCTGGATAGCCATCGCCGGCAGACTGGCCACGGCCCCGGTGGCATTCTGGATCACCTCACTCATCAGATTCTTAAAGCCGGCCGTCACCCCGTTCAGCTGATTGCCCACCGTGGTTTTGATATCAAAATTGCCGCACATCAGATCACTGTTCCAGCCCATGCTCATCCCCAGACGTTGCAGATTACTGCGCCCCGGCGGCTGGGATAACACCGTGCCGCCCCCCAGGTTGTAGTACAGTTTGTCAGAGACCGCGCCGGAGACATTCGCGCCGTAACCGATATCATTTGCGCCGGCGGAAAAATCCATCGCTGCCCGGGCAGAGAATGCCGGTACGCTGCATAACACCATCAGTGTCAGCACCGGCGGACAAAAAGTGTGTCGTTTTGCTTTCATCATCTTAAAATTCCTGCTTAAAACGTTGTGCTGTACAGAAATTTTTGCCCCATGCGCTTACAGCAGCTGTACGGCTGCCACAGTGCCCAGGCATAATTACCGTCCTGCGACTGCGGGCCACTCTCATCCGGAAACACCCCACAGCTGTTTTTCAGCCCCGGTGACAGACGCTGCCATTGGTGGTTTTTCGTGCCGGTATTCTCCGTCACTGCCTCCGGCGGCCAGTAGCCATCCCGGCGATGTCCTTTCAGGGGCACATAGGTATGCACCTGACCGGTGCGGGTGATAATGTCTGCCACGCGTTGCGCCACCACGGCCGCTGCTTTCTCCCCGTCCTGCTGGGTGACAAAACCGCTGCGCGGATAAAGATTTCCCCACATGTTGCCCCGGCTCTGTGACCCGATTTCCCGTTTCCCGGGAATAAGGGCTTCCGGATACGCCATTTCCGGCACACCGAGCCGCCACGGCACACTGTCGAGCGTGCTCAGGTAATAAGGAAACAGCGGTGTGGCCGCACTGTCACAGGAATACCCCGGGATACTGCCGCCGATAAGGGTGGTTGCCGGATGACCGATGGCATCCGCATAAAAAAAGTGCAGGGCGGTTTTACGTTTTGCCTCAAACTTCTGTTCACTGTTTCCGCCCCCGGCTGACACCCCGCTCAGCACGCCGGTCACGGCATTTTCAATTCCGCCTGCCGCCCCGCTGACCTGCGATATTTCCTGCCACGGATTTTGTCCCGGAGCATGGTAGGCCGAGACCACCACCTCAGGAATAAAATGTGACACCCGGACAGATGTCCGGATACGGCAGCCGCCCCAGCCGCACTTCAGCCAGTAGCAAATCCCGCTGATACGCCAGCTGATACATGACGGTGAGGCCGCAGAAGCGACCAGAGTGGCCGTACTCAGATTGGCTTCCGCCACCGGCACCAGTGAACAACCGAGTAACAATGCCCCCGCCAGACGCCGGCGATGTGATTGTCGGGTCATGGTTGACCTCCTCCTTCCTGTTGTTTCCGGTACCGCTGTATCTGCGTCATCGCCTGTTCAATATCGGTGGTGCCGTAAACCACCCACTGCGCATCGACGACTACCGCCGGCAGAGATGACACCCCCAGTTGCCAGGCCTGAACCACGCCCTGATAAGCCTGCCGTAATGCCGTCTCTCTGGCCTGCCAGGCCGGACTTTGTAACAAGGCGGTGATGTGCGGAGCATCCGCTTCACTCAGTTCCGTCCCCGGCTGAAGCAGGGCCTCATCCAGCAGGCGCTCAGGCGCATCCAGATACACCACCTCAAACGGGAGGGCCGTCTGCGGAAGGGCATCATCCTGCGTGGTATACAGCACCACTGCCGCCCCGGCGGTCAACGGCAGGCATGACAGCGACAGCATCAGTATCCCGGGAAGGGATAAAAATCGTTTTTTCATTCAGTCAGTCCTCAAAAATAAATGGTGAGAAAGGAAACGCTCAGAAACGCCCGCCGGTCACCCGGCGGATTTTCGCTGGCTACCAGCCCACCGCAAACCCGGCACCAATACTGGTATCGCCACCGGTATTCCATGACGCATTCAGGCGGACATTCGTACTGGCCGTTGGCTTATACTGCATCCCGGTGGCAATCGCCTGTACATCGCGGTAATGCCCCATCGCCATCCCGAACGAAAAACGCTCACTGTTCACATACGGAATGGTGGAAATCGCGGTCACCCCGGCAATCCCGGCATTGGCCCGTTTTTCCACACGGCCAATTTTGTTATCGAGATGAGCAAATTTCTGATCTGTTTTTTGTTGAAAATCATTTAACGCATCAGAAACATTTAAACCTAATGAGCGAATACGATGATCGGTGTATTTGTTTGCATTATTGAGCGTGGTAACATCCCCCTGTTCACGGGCAGTTTTTTCTGCATTTAATGCGTCAATACGTGCTTTCTGCTCTCTGCTGATCAATCTGTCAGTGCGAAGATGACTGTCATTCTGACTGGCAATAATACTGGCACTCAGGTCATGACGGGTTTTATCCAGATTATCGGATAAATATTTTTTCGCCCGATTAACACTGTTTGTTAATGACCGATTAACATCAGAAATGTTGTTTTCTAACGCTGCTTTTGTTGTTTTAAGATTGTCATCAAAATCACTTCTGGCTTGCTCAATATCCGCTGAAAGTAACTCGTTATTTTCCTGGATTTTTAAGTCGGTATATTGGTTTGCATTTTTGAGGGTGTTAATATCCGCCTGTTCGCGAACAGTTTTCTCTGTATTCAATGCGTCTGTCCGTGCTTTCTGCTCTTTGCTGATTAAGCTGTCAGTCCGTGCATTGCTCTCTGATACTTTTTTACCGGTAAAATCATTCGCGTCTTGTATAGCTTTATTCGCCGCATCTAACCCAGACTTAATCGCTTCTTCTTTAATTTCAGTGAGCTTTTCAGCCGAAAAGGCTTTTGTTTTGTTGTTTAAATAATTCAACCCCTCATTCACACATCGCCATGAACCCGTTTCATAATATCCATTACTACCGCAGTTAATATTTTTTGAAGGGTCAAACCGGTGATGGGTATTTCGTTCATTACCATCACCATCCCCGGCAACCCCCATTCCAGAGAATAAAGAAAGGCTGACAACCACGACTAAACCCGCTAATTTGTATTTCGCAGTTTTCATAAATTGATGTTTCCTGTTTACTCAATATCACATTTATGATGAGACTGTGCGGTACGCCGTCCCCCCATACGGCGTACCACCTCAAAAATCTTAAAAATCTTTTTTCTTCCGGGGCGGTAACCCCCGTTTCCGGTCAAGCTCATCCGCCACCCGGAATGCGGCGTCCAGTTCACTGCATCCGTGGCGCTCCATCAGGACGCGCCGTTGCTGTTTCTCCTCTTTTTCCGTCATCCCCAGTGCCAGATACAGACTCGGCTGCACCACCCGGAACAGCGCCTCCACTTTCCGGGCCAGCACCACCCCTTCCGTGTAACAGCCGGAGAGTTTACTGGCCGACAGCAGCACCTGTTTCTGCTCCTCACTGAGAGTCTTAAACCGGGCAATCGCCTCCACCTCTTTCTGCGGCATCGTCAGACACACCCACCACTCCGCCATATTGAGCATTTTCTCGGCACAGTCCGGGTAATCATCGAGGTTCTGGGTCGCCAGCCACAGCCAGGCCCCCAGTTTCCGCCACATTTTCACCACTTTGGTCACATAGGGGGACAACAGCGGGTTGACCGTCACAATATGCGCCTCATCCACCACAAAATTAATGTCCCGCGCCAGGTACTGATCCCGCTCGGCAATATTGTTGATGGAGTTAATAAGACTCACCATCGTCAGCGCCATCTGGGCCTCATACCCCTCCCGCGCCAGGTGCCCCAAATCAATCAGGGTCACATCCGCCTCCGGCCACAGTTCCCCGGGCTGATTAAACAGCTCATGTTCAAAACTGCCCGGTTCGGTAAACATCCCCAGGGATTCCGCCATTTCGGCTGCTTTCGCCCGGCGCTGCGGATTTAATGCCCGCCCTTCTTCTTCGCCTTCTCCCCGTGACAGGGCATACAATGCCTCCTGCAAATCCGACGGCAGCATCTGCCGGCCCGCCGCATAAGCGACTCTGGCCCCCGCCATCAGCGCCCGGCGGATCATCGCCCGGTCAGCCCGTTTCAGCTCCGCTTCTTCCCGCACATCCCCGCCGGTGATCATCATGCGGGCGGAGATTTCCATTTCCCCCAGAATGTCACGCTGCTCATCATCCTCAGATTCGCTGTCCGTCTCGGGCAGGTCATCCGCATTCAGTGCCAGACGCTGTTCATCCATCGTCAGCAGCTGATGCGCATCCGCAAACAGCGGCAGACGCACCCCACTGCCGGGTTTGACACTGACCTTATTGACACTCAGCCCCAGACTGGCGTAATAATCCGCCAGTAAACCAAAGGAGTTTCCGGCCTCCGCAATAAACAGGCGCGGACGGCGGACCGCCATCAGCTGCGATAACTGCGCACATAACGTGGCGGATTTACCGGCCCCGGTGGGACCGAATAACAACAGATGCGCATTCTGGGTACGATCCTGTTTATTCTGCGGATCAAAGGTCAGCACCCCGCCGCCCCGGTTAAAGAAGCTCCAGCCGGGATGCCCGGTGCCGCTGGTGCGCCCGGTCACCGGCAGTAATCCGGCCAGGTGCTGTACCCAGGTCAGCCGGGTATACCAGTGTTTTTTATCCGTCTGCGGGTCAAAACACATCGGCAGGGCACGCAGATACCCGTTCAGCGGCGCCACATCATATTCCGGCTTCACCGGCTCCAGACCGGCATTCAGCAGCGTGGCCGTCAGATCCACGCGCTTTTTGTTCAGTTCCTCCACCGAGCCGGCACGCAGCAGCAATGACAGGGAGGCCCGGTAAAGCTTATGGCGGTGCCCCAGTAAACCTCTGGCGGTTTCCACGTCCCGGCGGGTACGCTGCGAGTCGGTGTTTTCCCCCACCGAGTTTTTCCCCAGCCGGGTAAATTCCTGCTCCAGCGTATCCTGGGGCTGTGTGACGATGGTCATCGACAGCATCGTCCCTTCCGGAAACAGGTCCATCAGCGCATTGATATTTTTGTCACCGCGCTTCTGCTCCCCGGTCAGGTGCCCCGGCCCCGGGGCTTTACGCAGTTTTTCGATATTCACCACACCGTGCGCCAGGTTATCAAACCACCACACGCCGTTTTCCACATCCGACCGGGGCGGGGTAAACCACAGCGTTTCCGCAAAATCCTTCAGCACCGGCAGGGTGCCCGGGGCTTCCTCCGCCGCCGGCCAGTACGCCCCTTCCCGGTACAGCGTCTCCCGGTCCACCCAGTCAGGGGCCGGATTGAAATGACGCAGCAGCCACTGATGCACCTGCCTCCCGTCCTGGCGGACACACTGCACGCCGGCACTGCCCAGACTGCTGACCAGCCGGTCACACATCTGATTGAGCATCGCCACCGGCGGCATCGGATCGGTATAGCTGTTCCCCAGCCGGCGGTAAACCACCATCCGGGTCCGGCGCTGCTGTCCGCGCCAGGGTTGTCCGGTCACCTCCGTGTCCTTAAACAGCCCTTCCGGACGGGCAATCCCCCGTAAATGACGCGCCATTTCGGTCAGCCAGGCTTCGGTAAACGCGGTGCCCCGGGCCGCCGGCAGGATATAGTCCCGCAATGTGGCCAGTGTGACGCTCACGTCGTCCTCATCCTGACAAAAAAACTGCACCACCCACGGGTTATCATCATGCTCATCCAGACTGTCCTGAAGCGCATCCTCCACCGCATCCCGGATTTCGAGCAGACGGCCGGCAGAGCGCCCTTCCGTCGGCGCCGGCTCAACGGCATACACCGCCCCGACCGACACCCCGTCATCAAGCAGCAGGCATTGCTCCTCATCCAGAAATTCCACCCAGGGCAGGTAATCAATAAAGGACGGATTCGCATGGTAAATCTTCTGCTCATCCGCCCGGGTCATTTTTCCCGGCCGGGAAAGCGGCTGACGGCCTAAACCGGCATTCTCTGCCGGTGTACTGCGGTGTACGGTTTTGTCAGCCTTGTTTTCATCCGTTTTTTCAGCAGAAACCGCCTGCGCTTTCCGGCGTGAGCGGAATAATGAAAATCCCATCACAAGCCCTCCACACGCTCACCCGGCAGGGCATACTGCACTTGATGGTAAAACGGAAACACCGTACTGTATCCCGGCACCGGCAGATTGCCGGCCGAGAGATGCGGGAACACATACATCACCATGTCCGGGTTCGGCAGACGCGGAAACTGCTGATGGATCTCACTGCTTTGTGTCCGGGTATACGCGGTGTCCGCCTGCTGAAGGCGCGCGGCTTCATCATTCGTCAGGGCGCGTCGCAGGGCGCTGCGGGCGGTCTCCGTCACCGTCCGGCTGTCCGCCGCACCGTTCGGATCAGCCTGTCTGCCGGACCAGATGGCCATCATGTCGCTGTTTCCCGCCGGCAGCAGCTCCTCTTTGGAGGTGGCACAGCCGGCCAGCAACAACACCAGTGCGCACAGCACTCTGCTTTTCATCACACATTTCATCATTCTCATGATATGACGCCTCCCGCGCCCTTCAGGATCGCCCCCCGGCAGGTCAGCCGGGCAAACTCACCGTGACAGCTCAGTTCAGATAGTGAAAAAGGCACACATTGCCAGCCGGCTTTATCCGGCGCCTCCCCTTTAAAAACGGTGTACAGCAGGCGATCCCAGTCACTGTCCTGCGGCCACGCCTCATCCCGCGGGGCAAACCGGTAAACGGTAATGTCGTTGTCACTCAGCCCCACCCGGTGACGGCCCACAGACAGAACCGCCCCGGGCGTCTCACCGGCGGTACTCTGCCACGCCAGCTGTATCGTCGCCGGTGACATGCCGGCAATCAGCTGCTGTTGCTCCTCATCAAACACCTGATGACCGGCCACCGTCAGGCAAAAATGACTTCCGGTACAACCGGCCTGTCCGGCACTGAACACAAACACCAGCGGAAACGTCACCGGCGTCACAGCCGGCACCCCCGGCTTCGCAAAATACGTCACTCCAGACCTCCTTCCTCACCCTCTGTCAGTGAAAAACCGTAATTCACCCGGCGTCCCTGCGATTCATAATCCACCGGGATCTGACGGCTGATATGCACCGCGACTTTCTGCCCCGGCGGCACATACACCGCATCAAAGGTCTGCCCGTAGCGGGATTTCACCCAGTCCGCCACATCCTTAAACCCGCCGCCGATGGCACTGCCCAGCGCCGCTTTCCCCGCATCCCCGGAGAGCGAGGAGGTGATACCGTACCCGTTGTTCTGCGCGGTATACTGACTCTGCGACATCGCATCCCCGGCCGAGGCCGCTGCCGTCAGGGCAAACAGGGTCGGCAGATAGGTGCCGGCATTGGTTTTACGTTCACCGCTGATACACGGGATCCCGCTCTCATCTGAAATCCAGCCGAGCGACCCGCCGTTATTACGGGCATTCTGTCCGCTGTTGGCCTGACTGCCGCCGTCCGTCCGGTCAGCCGGCTTCGGCACCGTGCGGATCGTGCCGTCCGTAAAAACAAAGGTGATCGAGGTGATATCCCCGCGCACACAGGACAATGTCCAGTCACCGGTGGCCGAGCCGCTGATCACCGCCCCTTCCACATCCGGTAACTCAATGCCGTTCGCCGTGAGGTTGTCTTTTCCCACCACCACCTTGAACGGATACGGATCGGTCACTTTACCGTCAATGGGCACCCGCCCCAGCAACGCCGTCATCGCCTGGCTGCCCACCAGGGTGGCATTCTCCGGTATCGTGTACGCCGGTTCGGTATGGGCCTCACCGTCCGCTGTACCGGAGAGCGTGCGCTGATTTTTGGCCACCCGGTCCAGTTCCGCTTTCTGACGGGTAATGGCGTTATCCTCCAGAAAAGAGGTCGGAAACGCCGGTTTAGCCGGTTGTCCGTTCACCATCCGCCCCGGTTCAGCCGGTTGTGCATCCTGCGGCTCAGCCCACAGCAACCCGTCTTTCACCGTCAGTCCGCTGCCCCCGGTATCCAGCCCCAGTCCCAGCGGAATATCGCCTTGTCCGCTGCCCTGAGCCGGCTGACCACCTGATGCTGTCAGCGTTTCCCCCAGGCTATCCAGACGCCGCATCAGTGTCTGCTGCTCCTGTTGCAGGGCACGCTGCTGACTCTCCGCTTCCTGACGGACGGAAGCCACCGCAGACTGGATCTGCCCCGACACATTCTGCTGCCGGTTACGCAGCTGCGCATTCTCTTCCAGCAATTTCTCATTCTGGGCGATCAATTCCGCCTGACGGTCACGTACCGTTTTCATAGTGCCAATCAGCGTCCTCAGTGTATCGGCCGGGGTATCCCCCTCAATCCCGAGTGACTTCAGCTCCCCCGGGTCAAGGTCATTGATTGACTGAGACAGGTTGTCCTGTCCGCTGCCGGTGACCGGCGTGTCGGGCTGGCAGCTTTTGATACCAATCAGCACCGCCAACGCCAGTGCGGACGGCACCAGAATTTTGACCAGCGTATTGGATTTCACTTTCATCGGGCTTTCCCTCCCGTCCTCCGGACAGGCGGCTCCGCAGGAAACGCCTTATCCGGTTTGCCTTTCATCACCAGATACACTGTGGTGGTATCCTCCGGTGTGCCCTTCGCGTCCAGCCACTGATGCTGGAACGTGGCGCTGACAAACTGCCCCTGCAACTGACGGGGATCCAGCACGACTTTCTGAGCGGACTGATTGGTCAGTTTCACCGCCACCACCCGGTACTCCGCCGCCTGCCAGCCGGCCAGCGGCCGCGCGATCAGTGGTTCAGACGGGTAGAGTGCTGTCAGTGTTTTTGGTAAGGTCAGTGATAACGGCTGTACGCCGGGCACCGGCTCCACGGTTCTTAACGGCGCATACAGACTCTGGGCGGCATAACGGGTCAGTAAGACCGGTAACGGGGCCGGGTAACGGGGCTTCGCTTTGCGTTCCCCGGTTCCGGCTGCCGGCGGGGTCGTATTGCCGGCGTTCCCGCCGGTCTGCCCGCTGCGTCTGACGGTCTGACTGTCGCGCTGTGTGCTGACGTCCCCGCTGTACACCACCCGTACCGGCTCCAGCGCCCCCTGACCTACCGTGGCCGTCACATCCAGCAACAGGATTTCCCCGCTTTCCACATCCTGTAACTGAAGGCGGGTCTGCGGGAACGCACTTTCCGCCCGCAGATAGACCGCCCCGCCGGTACTCTGGATGCGCAGTTTCTCATTCAGGGACGGCGGAAAACCGACACGCACATTCTTTTCCACAAACACAATGCGCTCTTCCCCCACATGCAGGGAAACCGGCAGCGGAATACGCTCCCAGCGGACCAGCTCCACCGCCTGTACCGGCAGTGGCAGTGAAACCGCAGAAAACACCGCCGAAATCCCGAGCGCGCAGGCGGTCAGATGACGTTTCAGCTTCATTGACTGACCTCCTTATTCTGAATCACCGCTTCCAGACGCTGAGGCGTCCCGTCATAACAGTCCAGCGCCAGACCAAACGGATTGCTTTCCGGATCCCCTTCCCAGCGCACCACTTTCATTGGATAGCGCACCGTTGCCCGCTTGACCGGCTCCGCACTGAAATATTCATCCGCTACCAAATCCAGGCGCACGATCCAGTTATCCCGGTCAATCACCCGGACTTTATCCTCACTGAACCCGCGTCCCGGGATCTCATACACCACCCGGGAACGCCCTTTCAGCTCCCCGAGCGTAGTACGGTAAGCGGCCTCTTTCTCAAAATACGCCCGGCAGGACGGCGTCAGATAGGCACTGAGCTGTGCAATCTTGCGCGGATAATCCACCTCACCGTCTTTCGGCCAGGCATTGAGCTGCTGAAAAATATAAAAGCTGAAGGCGTACACCGTCGGCAGCGGCACTTCCCACCAGGCCCGGGTACTGCCGGAGCGCAAATCCGGCGGATTATGGATGGTCAGCTTATCCGGCGCCCGCATCCAGCCGGTAAACGCCACTAACAGGCAGAGCACCAGCACCCCGCAGATCACCCGCAAGGTCAGAATATGCTGGTCCCGGTTTTGCAGAGCATGACGAAATTTACTCATGGCGGCCTCCGGTAAAATACCGGCACAGCGACACCACCTGCGTCCGGCGTAAAAACCAGCCCTGAGACACAGTGATCAGGGATTTTGCAGTCAGCCGCCCGGTCAGCGGCAGGGTGCGGGCAAACCCGGTTTGCAGTTTCCAGGACAACCGGCGGTAGAGATAATTTTCCGGTTTTCCGCGTTTGAGTCGGGTCAGAAAGGTACCGCCAAAAAACACCACCAACAACGGCATAATCAGTGCCCCGGTCGGCAGGATCACCCAGCCGGCCAACGGTAACAGCGGAATACAGAGAACGAACCCGCCCGCACAACCGACACCGGCGGCGGCAAACATTTCATGGGTGGTAAATCCGCGAAACACGGTGGGCTCTGCATTTAAGCGATCCGGCATAAAATCGATGGTCTGCATCGTGGCCTCCGCTTAAAAAATAATGGTGGCGGCTTTTCCGGCCAGCCAGACGACCGCCACTATCAGGACCACACCGACCACAACAATCGCGCCAAATTTACCCCAGCCGGCTTTTTCATCCCGCACTTCATTGAAGGTGGAAACCGCCGCAATGGCCACCACAATAAAGGCCACGGCTGCCGCAACCAGCCCGCCAATCACAATGCCGTCATTAATATAGCCTTTGAGAGTATCCATCAGCCCGCCACCACCGCCGGAGGAGGGCGGCTCCACCTGAGGCAGCGCAGCATACGCCGGCATCAGACTGAATAACGTCCATAACGTCATCACGGACGCCCCTATACGGCGGGCACCCCGTACCCAAAACGCGTTTTTCTTCATAAAATGACCTTTCATCCTGTAAAATAAAGTCAACAACACACTCAGCTGGCAAACATCCAGATGCAGACCACCAGTAATATCACCGCCCGGACAGCAAACTGCCCCAGTTTGGCGGCACGGACACTGTCATTTGCCCAGCCCCGGTAAACATCAACCAGTCCCCAGGCTGCCCATAAAAACAGCACCGCCAGTAATGCCCCGATACACAACAGATTCAGAACAGACGGAGACATCCCCGGACCGGCTGCGGCCTCAAACGCCGCCTGCTGTGACGAATTCATCGCTGCTCCCGGCGGTAATCCCCGCGCAGCGGCTCTGCCACATTCACCGGCACGGAAGGCTGGGCACGGGACGGCTCCAGATAACGGGCAATCCCCTGCCGGATAATCTCCACCTCATTTGAGGCACGGGAATAATCAAAATAAAAACGGGCGTGGTTTTCCTGACTGGCCTGAATACGGGCACGCTCCAGGCTGGCCTGGATGTGTTCAAGCTGCTTTAACGTCAGCGCCAGTTCATCTTTTTCCCCGGCCTGAGCCGGGCACACCAGACAGGCGCTGACCATCAGTGCACACAAGGGAGTGAGAGGAGAAAATATTCGCATAACGACTCCTTAAAGACGGTGAATATGGAGTCAGGGTAAAAAAGGCGGGCAGAAAAAACAGCAAACAATTCATATTCGAAAAAAAATAATTTATTTTATGCTTGCAATAATAAAAAAAGTCTGAATAACCGGTAAAAAATAATCAGCATTGAATAAGTGTTTCCCGGGGAAACAAAATAATGCGTTAAACAGGATGAATATCCATATATCTGCTGACGCGCGGCAGGCCGCTTGTCTGCTGACAGAGACACACAAAAACAAGTGTTGTGTGTCTCTGTCCAGCGCCTATAAATATTTTTTAAATGAGGCTGTGGCCACGATCACTGCAAGTCCGAACAACAGCGCCGCCGGTAACAACACCAGATTAGGGTAAATGGCAGACGGCCAGGACAGATAAATCATGCACGGAACAAAAAAGGCCGGTTTGACAAAACGCTTGGCGTGGTGGTACACAAAACTGGACTCATACCCGGCACCATAACGCCGCAAATCACGCCGGTTAAAGCCTTCCACAACAGCCACAAGCAGAACCAGTACGAACAGAGGGACAGAGAGCACCAGAATGGTCACCCGGATAAAAAAGGTCAGCGTCACATACACCGTCGCCAGCAGATAGTCCCTCAGTTCCGACACCAACCAAATCCGCCAGTTATCCAGTTCACGGGCAACCGCATTCCCATTGGCCGATGACACCGGGTATACATTCTGCCAGCTGTTCATCAGCCCGGACTCCACAAACAACCACCGGTATGCCTGTTCAACGCTATGCGCCAGCCACTGCGCCGGACTGGACATCAGCAGACTGCGGGTAAACCCTTCCGACAGATATCCGCTTTCAGTTAACATCACCTGCCGGCTGTGCTCCGCTCCCTCTTCTGTCCAGAAAAACGCCATCCCGCCCCATTCAATCAACAGGCTGCATACCCAGGAGGCCAGTAAGACCCCGGTGATGGCCCACGGCCAGTGCCACAGCAATTTAGCCAGCAAACCGGGTTCTTTTGCCGGGTGACGCGGGGGTTCCTGACGGGCTTCAGTTGTTGCCATCGTTACCTCCTTCAGTATCCGCTGTCATCTCAGCCACAGTCATGCCTCCGGTGCCATGTTGCGCATCCGAAAAGGGTGCCGCTGTCCACCAGGTTTCGCCGGTACGGTAATTTTTCTCCATATACTGCGCGATTTTTTGCAAATCCGGTGGCATCAGTGCATCCGCCTCTGCCGCCGGCAGGGGCATCCTGATTTTCCACAACTTCCCGCCCTCCAGCAGGGCAAACGCCTGCCCTTTCGGTAACTGAATAATATCCGCCGGTAACAGTAAAGGCTTGGCCACCATACTGACCCTGTCCTGGGTACTGGAGGTAAAATCACTTCCCTGTCCCGGATTGGAAATATCGGTGATCCCGGACACCAGGGTTTTGGTGTAAATATCCACTTCCGGTAACTGTTCCGTCAGTAATTTTGCGGTCATCAGTTCACGGACACGCAACATCACCAGGGTGTTAAAGTTACCGGTGACCTGCGCCGATTTTGCGGCATTCCCCAGCCTGGCCTCAATATCAGACCAGGTCTGTGTGTAGGCCGTCACTTCAATCCCCGCGCCCCCGCTCTTGTTCAGTAACGGAATAAACTCATCCCCCATCAGTTCATTAAACTCATCGCAATGCAGGCTGATCGGTAATTTTCCGGCGTGCCCGTCCTCCGGCAGACCATCCTGAGTCCCGAATTTATAAATATGCCCGGCCACCGAGACCAAATCCGCAAACATGGAATTCCCCACCGCTGCCGCCACTTCCGCATCCGATAAAGCATCCAGCCCGACATACACAATCCCTTTTTTCCGGATCACCTGCTGCCAGTCAAAAATCGGACGGGGATCCTGCATATTGGTGTAATCCGGCGATAACAGGGCGGCGGTTTTTCCGGTGGTCAGCTTTTCCAGTAACGGCAGCAGGGAGGCCACTATTTTATCAAAATAGGTCCGGTCATAACGGATCGCACTGCGCAACCCGTCCAGAATCGGATCATAGATTTTTTTCCCTTTCTCACTGCTTAACGCCAGCTCTGTTGCCCAGATCGCCACGGCTTTCGGATCACTTTGCAGGTGACGGGGTACATCCTCGACCGTCAGTGCGTTCTGTGCATTCTCGATTTGGGCAAATAAATCCGGCAGCTGTGCTTTGATCACCTGCATCGAATACGTCTGATAGAGTTCCCCGATATTGGTGACATAACGTAAAATTTTCGCATAATCCGGACGCTCTCCCAGCGCGACCAGTGCCCGGGCAATAATATTGACAAACCGCCAGGCAAACTCCCGGAACGCCGCACTGTTCCCTTCCCCGGATAACTGGCCGGCAACCCGCCCGGCCACTTCGGATACCCGGCCAAAACGGCCGATGGCGTTATAACGGGCACTGATATCCGGCCAGCCCAGGTGAAAAACATAAAACTCCTCACTGCGTCCTGCCCGGTGCGCTTCCGCCCACATCCGGCGCAGCAAATCCGCATCCCCTTTCGGATCAAACACTATCGTGATATTTCCCCGGCGGATATCCTGGGTGATCAGCACTTCCGCCAGACGGGTTTTGCCGACACGGGTGGTCCCCAGTACCAGCATATGACCGACCCGTTCACGTAAATCCATGGTCACATTCACTTCATCCGGCTCCACACCGTGTAACACCGGATTTCCCCCCACCGGCGGCAACGGGCGGACCGGATTCAGGCGACTGTCTTTCTGCAAAAGCCGGCAAACCGCCGGGAAACGGGATTCAAAACGGAGTTCAAACTGCCGGGCCAGCCGGTAATGAGCCGGCGGCTGAACATACCGCGCCACTTCCGGGCGCCGGGTTTCCAGCAGGCGCTGTGTGTGTTTCTGCTGCCACTGAAACCCTTTCCCCAGAAACAGACGCTGCCGGCTGACCGGCACCTGTGCCGAGGTCACCTGATAACGGGGCAGACGCCGGAGATTCCGGCGGTAACGTAAGACCCGGAATCCCTGATGCGCCCGCAGTGCGGAAAAACCGGCAAATGCCCCGGCGGTGACATAACTCACGGACGGCGACAATGCCACCGCCCAGGGCGCCACCGCACACACAAACGCCGCCCCGCCGGACACCAGGGCACTGTTCAGTTCCACGGCCGGTCGCAGCCAGGCCTCTATCACATAACGATCACTCATTTTCTCAGACTCTTTGTTCGGTGTTTCCCGGGGAAACAGTGCTCAAAAATTAACCGGCATTTTCACTGGAAACAGTGTTCAAAACTTAACCGGTGTTTCCACTGGAAACAGTGCTCAAAACTTAACCGGTATTTCCACCGGAAACAGTGCTCAAAACTTAACCGGTGTTTCCACTGGAAACGGTGCTCAAAACTTAGCCAGTGTTTCCACTGGAAACAGTGTTCGAAAATTAACCAGTGTTTCCACTGGAAACAGTGCTCAAAACTTAGTCAGTGTTTCCACCGGAAACACTGTTTAAAAACTCATCAACACGTCCGGAAAGCAATGTGCCACTACGCTCAACCCCGGGGAGGCTCTGACGGATTTTCTTTTTCCGCCACACGCGTTTTTTTCCCGTGACCGTGACGATGACGGCGGGCAGGACAGTTTTTTTTCCCCAGCAGCCTCATCACAACAAAGAACACGCACCACATCAGCACAGCCAGCCAGAACGCCGGGGAGTCAACCCCGTCTGAAGGCCATATCGGCGGCAACATTACTTCACCTGCTGGCTCAGCCCGGTTTCCGTGATCAGAACCGGGTAATGTGATAAGCGAAGACGGACAGCCAAATCAGTGCCGGATGCCGGGGAGAGCAGTCCCCCCTGAGCCAGCGCCTGAAGCGCCTGTAATCCGGCGTCCGATTTCACATTCACCACCATTCCGGCCGCATTCATTGCCTTCAGCCGGGCAGCGTGCTGTGTGAGCCATTCCCGGGATAACGGATCATCCCCCACCAGATACAGTGCCCCAATCCCCGGCAAATGCAGGGCGCGGTCATCCACCTTCCCCGGTGTCATTTCCGGTGTCTCAACCGGCAACACCATTGACGGGACCATCACAGGCGGCAGGGGGCGGGACACCGGCTTTGTTGTCCATTCATTCGGGGCATTATTGATTGCGTCATAAAAAGGGGCTGCCGGCTGCCCGCCGTAATCCGCCACCACCGTTAACGCCGCCTGACAGCCGCCGGCCACGCAAAACAGCAGCATCCCCGCAACGGGCAGGGGATAAAAGGCATGTTTTGTTTTTTCTTCGGGATTATTTCGCATTGGTTTTGTTCTCCGGTTCTATCCACACAAACGATACCGCCCTGTCTGCGCTGACGGACGGTAAATGAGCAGGAACGGGTTGTGTACCGCCCGTCAGTGTCGCCAGCTGACGCCGGACGATATTTTTATAGCGGGCCGCAGGCTGACCGCCCGCCGGATGGTGATAACAGCCGGCAGCACGGATCCAGCTGCCCGGTGACGCCTCATAACAGCGGCGCAGGATACGGGCCGCCACATGCAGATTGGTATAAGGATCAAAGGCCTCCCAGGCGGAACGGAAGTGATGCCCGTTCCAGCCCCAGTTCACCTGCGCAATCCCCACATCAATACGCTTTGGTGATGTCGTCTGTAAAAATGACTGCAAAGCCTGCCAGGCGGCCTGCCGTGTCGGATAACGGTATCCTTTACCGGCCACATTCAGCGTCCACGGCCAGGGATGGATTTCACCGGCCTGCGGGTGATGTGCCGGTAATGTCCAGGATGACTCCGTCAGTGCCAGGGAATACAGGGCTTCTGCCGGTACATTCTCCTGCCGGGCCACCTCACGGTAGCCCGGCGGCACCTCACGCGCCGGTAACGGCACGGAAAACAGCAACAGGACAAGAGTGAGCAGGGAATTTTTACGCATCACGCCTCCGGATTACGGCGTGACCGGACGCCACCGCCCATCCGGTAACTGTTGCATCACCACCGGTGTGGTGGTCAGTCCGTACTGAAGCGAGAGGCCGCCATCATGATTTAACGTAATTTCCCGCTTTCTGACGCGCTCTGCCGGGATATTTTTTTGTCTGGCCCAGGCCCGCAGACGGTTATCATCGCCCTTCGTTCCCAGCACATAAATATCAAACGGCTGTTTGCCGGCCAGCAGGCTGGCCAGACGGGCATCACACGCGGTACAGTTTTCCGCCTGCACAAACAACGCCTGCCGGCGTTGTGCCGTTCCCTGTACCACCCTGCCTGCGGTTCCTAAGCTGACCGGCAGCACATGACCATAGAGCCGCTTCCAGGCTGCATCCACTTCCCGCTGAAATGCCAGCTCTTTTTCCGCCCGGGCAAATTCCTGCTGTACCCATTTCTCAGCCAGTCGGCGGCGCTCCTCATCTGACCGGGCCTCAATGCCCAGTGTCGTCAGGGGATCCAGTCCGGGAGACTGAATACCGCGCCGCCCTTTCATCAGCGCCTCAAAACGGGCATACTCCTCCGCACTCAGTCCCCATTCCTGCGCTTCATACTGCAATGACTGAGTCTGACTCTCAGCCGATTTACCCGCTTCAATCTGAACCGGTCGGGTTGTCCCGGAAACAGACTGTGCGGCTGTCAGCGGTGCTGACATCAGACACCCGCCCAGTAAAATCACAGCGCTTATATTTTTCATCACAGTATTCCTTTTATGGCAGGCGCAACGTTACCGTGCGCCCCTGATAACGTAATGTCACACGGTCTGTCTGAATGTCGGTCATTTCCCAGCCCTGATAACGCCCGCCCACCGGCAGTAACTGTACCTGCCCCAGATGATGGATATCCGCAGGGGCCAGTGCGGCAAGAAGACGACCGCCCCGCAGTTCAATGGCGGTTAACTGAAACGGCACACGCCGGGACGAAGTGACAGAAGCGCCGGTACGGGAAGTGCCCGGCGTGGCTGGTTTTGCTCTGACAACCGGGGGATTGACCGTTTTTTGCACCGGCTGACGCTGTTCCTGCAACTGATGTAACGCCGGCGCCCACTGTGCCAGGCGGGTTTCCAGCTGCGCCAGCCGTTTTTCCAGCCCGTCTGACAGCACTGCGAGCTGCTCATCCGGTTTCCCGGCAACGGCCAGCTGCGCTGTCACCGTTCTGAGGGTCTCACGCTGTGATGCCGCGTCCTGTTTCAGTGTCGCCTGTTCCTGACGGAGCACATCCAGTTGCGCATTCACTCCGTCCTGCGTGACAGAGTCAGCCATCTTCATCTCAACTGCCTGTAATCGCTGACCGAGTTGTGACAGAGCCTCTGAGTGTGAACTGATAACATTACTGTGGATAAACAGCGGGAGACCGGCCACCAGAGCACAGGCAACCACACCCGTCACAATCAGCAGTTTATGTAATCCACCGGAAAGAGAGACTGATCGTTCTTGTGAATCACTCATTTCAGCCACCCTCCGCGATGAACCTTATTCACACCGCTATGTCCGGCAGAGGTATTCAGCACCGGAGGCACCGGTAATGGCGAACTTCCCGCAGAAAGTGGTGTGGTCACAGAGACGGATGAAGCGCTGACCATTCCGGCATCCGGCGCAGACGGCGTGTATTCCGGACGAAGTCGGTAACACACCTCCCGCTGCACATCATCCACTAACAACTGCCAGGCCGGACCGGCCAGGATCTGTAACGCCACATTCAGGCGGATCGGTCCCATCTGATACTGAACAGCGGGTAACGGCAGACGATAAAGGCGGTTCGCCTGTCCATCGGACGTGCATAAACGATACCCCGAATCACGCAGGGCATAATGCAGCGCATCCCCGACCGTGGGTGAAACGGAAGCAGGAATACGCAGGTGAACAATTTGTTCCAGCGGGTAACGCTGTGCCTGTAAGGGCGAAATATCAACCAGCCGGTAACGGTCATAACGCACCACTTCCGGCGCTGACGGATAAAGATCCGGAAGCACCGGCTGGGCATGACCGGTGTTGACCGGCATCGCGGTATCAGCCACCGATTCCGCAGGCCGGGAGGGTTTATCTGCACAGCCCCCCAACAGCAGTGAGGTCAGGGCAAGACATATCGGGAGAGTTTTCATACGCATTTTCTGTCCTGTGTTAATAAAATAAAGTCACAGGCACACTGTGCGCAGAAAAGCAAGCGCTCTCAATGAGAAATTATTATTCCAAAAAAAAAGAAAACGGCGGGCATAAAAAATGCCGGCAGTCATGCCGGCATTGAGGGTAAAAAAACAGAAAAGATTAATGTTTTAATGACTCAATCTTTTCCCGGGTCAATCCGGTACATTGCATAATAATGTTCAGATCAACCCCCTGTTGTAATAATGAGCGGGTCATCGCGATCAGGGCTTCATTTCTGCCTTCTTCACGACCTTTTTCGATACCTTTTTCGATACCTTTTTCGATACCTTTTTCGATACCTTTTTGCTCAAGTTGTTCTGCAATCGTTGTCAGCATCGTTTTATACTCCGGTGACAGTGCAATCAATTGGCTGAAAAAGCGGGATTCATCCAGAATATACCCCTGATAGGCAATATATTCCATCACACTCCTCACCTGGTCAACCGTATTGTGTTGCGAGTTAATTATCTGCGCGATTATCGGCAATACCACCATCAAACCGTCGCGGGTACGAATATGTTTCTGAACCAGCTCCAGCAGGGCAATCCCCTTGTGTGTCAGGATTTCCTCATCACTGAGCACACTCAAATCCACTAACGGAAATGACCGGGTATACAGCTGCTGAGCCAGCGCCGGATCAGCGAACCCGTCCAGCCAGTTCATGCTGTACGGATAAGGACAGACACTGCCCTGATAAAACAGAAACGGCACCACCAACGGCAGGGTCTTATCCGCCGGCGATTTTTTCAGATGATGCGCTATCGCTGACATCGCATAATGCATCAGACGAAAACCCATTAACCGATCCGGTTTTGACTGGTGCTCGATCAGGCAGTAGATATACCCTTCCCCTTCCGTCGTCTGCACGGAATACAGCACATCCGAATGCAGCTGACGTAAACGGCGCTCCACAAAACTGGCCGGCTCCAGGCGCAGTGTACTTAAATCGCACAAAGGCAGGATGTTGCCCGGCAAATGCACCGAGAAAAAATCCCGGGCATTCTCAGGATACGTTAAAAACTGTTTAAATAACGCATCATGTACCGGTTGTTGTGTATTTTTAGTCACAGCAAACTTCTTATTAATGACTAAAAAGAATCAGCCACATACTCTCTGGATACCGGCTGTTCAGTCTCTGGTGGTGTTGACTGGTGTTTCTCGGCTTTATATACCACCTCTTTACCAACTTTAATCCAGTCAATATTCAGCAGTCTGGCTTTCAGGCTGACCCGCTGTTCTCCGGCATGCTCACCTTTTGTCAGGGTGAAAATATCAGAGGCCAGATTACTTAATGTAAACCCGGTCAGGACTTTTTTGTCCTCATCCACAGCTTTGATACACCGTCTGACCAGTGAGACCGTATTCTCCCCGACGACCGTCGTATCGAAACGAACGTACACAGGGTTATCAGCCGGTCCACTGAGTGCATTAATCACTGCGGTTAAAAACTGCCCTTTAGGGCCGTTAACCTGACGGATATTCGATAAATACCCAATCCCGTTCACATGCAGATTAAAGTATTTATTTTCAGATGTTGCATTATTTTTGCTGGTCATGATGTTTCTCCATCGGATAAAAAAGGTAAAGAAATGAGAAACATCGTCCCGGCAGGAACGTGTTTCCCACCGGGGTCAGTAACAGGATTGCTCCCGAACTGACGACTTGCATTGTATAAGGTGATCCTGATGATAACGCTATTCTGTTATCACCCTCCGCCCGCTTTCAAGGATAAGCGGAGTTACTTCTTGTCATCATCCTCAGACGTTCCTCGCAGATGACCGGAACTTCGGCTTGTCATCACCCGTAGGCGCTCGTCGCAGATGACCCGAGCATTGGCGGTTGCATTATGCAACAATATAAGCAGAATAAGGATTAATCTGCTTTTTTTATTTGTCAAGCAAAAGTGTAAATCAGAGCACGAAACTTAAAAACAGAGAAATAAAAAGAATAACAAAGACAAACTAAAAATCTGTTTACAACATCATCTGACTCAAAAAACCTCGATCAACTTATTGAAAAGCCAACACGCAGACCTTGTTCTGTCAGAGCGGTAAAATAAAATCCTGATTACGTCTACCGGAAAAAACAGCACCGCTCCTGCCCGGACTGGGTGATTCAGGTATTTAATCACATAGCTGAATAACTTTTGTCAAATAAAAAGGCGTTACCTTTCGATAACGCCTTGCTGTTGCATCTGTTCAGCGATGTAAAAATAAACTCCAGGGGTTCAACCAGCCCCGGCGCTTTTTTCATGGAGTTACTGCGCCTTGATAACACACCCTGTCAAGGAGGTGAGTTATCACTTTTTGATGCCTTTCCCAGCGTCGGCTATGCTAACGATAATTATCACTCAGGTAAAGAGTCCTGTAATGCTCTTCTTCACTGCCTTCTTTCTTTTTTTAACCACTCGTGTGACGCCCTGCGTCTTTCCCGGTAATGGGACACTCCCTTTACAATCCGGATAATGCTGACAACTCCAGAAACGTCCTTTACTGCTTTCCCGTAAGACCATCTTACCCTGACATACCGGGCAGGATGGCATCGGTGGCAGATCCAGCACCAGCGGCATATTCTCCCCTTTTTTAATGAGATGTGCCAGCCAGCGGATTTGCTTTTGCATAAACACATCCAGAGACAGGTGTCCCTGAGCCACCTGTTCGAGTGATTGTTCCCATAGCGCCGTCATTCCCGGATCCGTACAGGCTGCCGGCAGGGCATCAATCAGCTGACAGCCGGTGTCTGTCGCCCGGAGTGTTTTTTTCTGCCTGACAATCAATTTCCTGTTTTCCAGCGTGGTGATGATCCCTGCCCGGGTCGCTTCTGTTCCCAGCCCCGCATTCTCTTTCAGGACTTTTTTTAATGTCGGATCAGTAATAAAAGATGACGCATTCTTCATGGCCGCAATCAATGTGCCATCCGTATACGGTTTGGGCGGCGTGGTCGCCAGTTGTACAACCTTTGCCTCCACTATCGCACAGACGCCCCCCTCACGGAGAAGCGGCAATGTTTCCGTTCCGGCTTCCTGCCCGCTTTCTGCCTCTTCTTTTACTGACGGATCGTCTTCATGTTTCACAAACAGCACTGACCAGCCCTTCACCCTTTCGACTTTTCCTTTGGCAATAAAACGCTGACCGCCGATATCTAAAAACACCTCTGTCGCATCCCATTCCTGATCCGGCAAAAACTGCGCCAGATAATGGGTACGGATAAGTTTGTAGACATTCAGCTCAGCCTCATTCATGGCGTTCAAATCAGGTGTCTGCCGGGTCGGAATAATCGCATGGTGAGCGGTAATTTTTGCATCATTCCAGACCCGGGAAATTCGCGCCGGCTGCAATTGCGCCAGCACATTCTGTAAGTCCGGATCACTTTGTGACAAGGCGTCTAAAACAACCGGTATATCGGCACGCATGGACACCGGCAGATACCCGCAGTCCGTCCGGGGATACGTGGTGGCTTTATGTTTTTCATACAGACTTTGCGCGATTTCAAGCACTTTATCAGCGGAATATCCCCAGCGCTTTGAGGCAGCCTGCTGAAGTGTCCCGAGATCAAACGGCAACGGCGGCAATGCTTTTCCTTTCGTTTCATTCACTGTACACACCGTCGCTTTCCCTGCCTGCCAGCACAGTTGCTCCACCGCCTGAGCCGCCTGAACATTAATACAACGATGTTCATCATCACAATATTGCAAAGCAGGTCGCCAGTGAGCCTGAAAAACAATCCCCTGATGCTGTAAAGACGCGGTTACCCGCCAGAACGGTTTGGAAACAAAGTGCGTGATTTCTCTTTCCCGCCGGACAATCAGGGCCAGTGTCGGAGTCTGGACACGTCCGACCGACAATATCCCGCCAAACCCCAGTTCACGGGCCTTGAGGGTAAACAGACGCGTCATGTTCATGCCGATAAGCCAGTCTGCTCTGGCCCGTCCCAGTCCTGCCGAATATAAGGAGGCCGTTTTCTCGCCGGGTAACAGGTTATTTAATGCCTGTCTGATACTCGCCTCATCCAGCGCAGACAACCATAAACGTTGTACCTTTTTCCGGTAATGACAGGCCTCCAGTAATTCACGGGCAATCACTTCCCCTTCCCTGTCCGCATCCGTGGCAATCACCACTTCCGTCGCCTGACTGAGTAACTGTTTTATAGTCCGAAATAACGAAACCGCATCTTTTTTAACCACCATTTTCCACTGTTCAGGAATAACGGGTAAGACACTCTGCCGCCAGGGGGCCGCAAACTGTGCGCCATAAGCCTCCGGTTCAGCCTGTTCCAGCAGATGACCTCTTGCCCAGGCGACCTGAACGCCATTTCCCTGAAAAAAATTATCCAGCCGCTGATGAGCACCGATCACCCGGGCAATATCTTTGGCCTGAGACGGTTTTTCGCATAAAAATAGTTTCATTGAATTACCTGTCTGTATGTTTCCCGGAGAAACAATAAAAACATGGTTCCTGTTTCCCCGGGAAACAGTGCCTCTGCCGGCATCGTTCATGCCTCTGGTAAAGTGTTTCCCCGGGAAACAGTGCCTCTGCCGGCATCGTTCATGTCTCTGGTAAAGTGTTTCCCCGGGAAACAGTGCATCTGCTGGCATCGTTCATGTCTCTGGTGAAGTGTTTCCCCGGGAAACAGAGCCTCTGCCGGCATCGTTCATGTCTCTGGTGAAGTGTTTCCCCGGGAAACAAAAATACAGATCAGCCTGTTTTCAGCTCAAATTATTCATCTGTTATACCGGCAAGCTGTCGTCTGATGCGCTTAAGATGATTGTGTGCAACTTCCGGTGTCGTTTTTAGCCTCTGAAAAACTACCTTGTTTTTGCTTATTACCTGTGAATTTTCAGAGACTTTCTGACAGCGTTCTGTTTTCTGTGAGCCGGTGCCTTTCAGCCTGACATCACTGAAAGAAATCGAATTATAGCGACCTTCACGGGCAGCTTTTAACAATTGCAACATGTACCCAACCGGATTACGCACACTCCCGGTACTCAGCCCCTGTCCCAGCTGTTGTACAATGGATATCGCAGTCTCTTTCGGTAACGCCTGTAACTGCTTTTCCAGCATAATTCTGTCGTCATCATCCATCACTTGTTCCAATGGAATCTGACAATACGCTGAATATTGCATGTCCTGATTTACGTACGTATTTTTTACACTCTGTGTAAAAGAATTACGTACGTAACAGTTCGATTTTCGAACCCCTGAATCAGACTGGGTTTGTGTACTCAGTTCGATTTTCGAACCCGGTCTTTTTTCACCCTTTTTTGTACTTAGTTCGATTTTTGAACCCGATGTTTTGTACTGAGTTCGATTTTTTTTATGTTTATCCTTTTTATATTTATCCTGTTGGGCATTGAGTATCAATTGTTGTCTGTTTGCCAGCGCTTCCGGCGTTTGAATACTTTCAAGCCGCTGCCCGATAAGTGTCATCCGGGTATGCTGATGTTGCATTGATGGATCCGTTTTCAGAGCTTTCAACATAGACAGCGCCACAGTTCGTACACTTTTATTTGGATGACAACAGCTTTTTTCCAGTACATCCATCCAGCGCGGATCTAATGTTTCTGCATCAAACGCATTCACCGGTTCATCATGTAACATATAAATATTTCCTCTGATGCGTCCCCGTTTATCCCTGACCCGGTGGCATAAACTGAGCCAGCCCGTCAGCCTCAGCATTAACAGTGCCCTGCTGACGGTTTCCCGGGAGGCTTTATGACTATGAGGCGAGGCTAACTGAAGCTGTAAGTCATCATAGGTCGGAAATACGGCACCTTCATTTTGCAGTGCATGAAGCCGGATCATCATCCAGGCCATTTTATCAAACGGTGAAAGGCGGGGTTCCAGCAATAACTGCCGGGGGATTGCATCATGAATATTACCGGCAAAAACCAGCTTATTATGAACAGAATATGACGAACTTTGCGATTGCTCATTTTGCAATCGCTGGCGCATTTTCTGCAAAGTATACTGAAGTATACTTTCCGGAGCTGTGGGCATAAAATTCCCCGTTAATAACATAAAAGTATCAAAATCAACTACATTACCTTAAATAAGAGTCACTCAAATCCGTATCAACCGCCTTACAACCGACGAATAATGTTGTTATAACGTTCATGAGTCACCAATATCCAGCTTTCACCGTTGTCAGCACTGAATAAACGCCAGAATGCGCCAATATCAATTTTCAGTGCAGGATAAATTCCGCCTTTTTTACCACTGCATTTCACTTTTTTACAAAGACGCTCCCCGGAAAAATAACGTAACAACCCCCCCGGGCCTTTCTCTGAATTTTGTCAGGAATATCGGAGGAATACTCCAGCAATATTGATCTATTTTGTTGACAGATAATTTCATTTGACATGCGCATTTCCTTCTGTTTTCACCGGCAATAACCCTTCTCTGTTCCACTCCTGCAACAAATTCCAGACCGTAGTCAGCGAAATATTCATTTTCTCCGCACATAACATCATTAATGGTAAACCTGAATCACGATCCAAATCAGGCTCACCGCCCTGTTGCCAGCGATGCCATAATTCAGCTTTCTGCTCATCACTCAGACTCTGTGAACGTCCCACTCCGATACGAATACCGGATAAGCGCCGGCGGGCAGAAACCTGAGAAGGGATCAACCCAAAATAATGATTAAGTAATTCAATCGAAGCCCCCAGTATCAGACAGCGTTCAATGACAATATTTTGACGCTGTTCCTCCTTAGCCCGGGTCAGTAATAACCGAAGATTCTCCCGGTGAATCTGGCAGGTAATAATCGATACCGGACTCTGAGATAAAAAGTACAGATCCTCAATTGTCAGATTATTCAGTAACCGAATCTCTTCATCGGTCAGACCGAATGCTTCACAGCGTCGCAGATTGCCATTCTTAACCTCCATCACTAATTCGGTCAGTAACTGATTACCTGCCTGAGTTAATTGTGTTGCCATGATTAAACATCCTCCCCCAACGCAATGAGAGCAGTACACGACGTCTGTAATTCACTCCAGAGTGTAGATATCCACTGAAGACAAAATTTACGTCGCCAATTTTCACGGACAACGGGGGCGATCCGCCTCTCTCCCCCCGTTTTTCTGCGTAAATCTCTTGTATACCGAAGCCAGGCACTGTAACGAAACTGGCAAAAACGCGGCCATAAAAAAATCAGTAATGCCCGGCACAATATTGGTTGTCTCCCCAGGCCACGGATATACACTCTCAGTTTATGACCGGCCTTTTTCTGTTCTTTGATATCACTGAATTCAGGATTTTTCTCCAATGAATACTGACAAAGACAAGTTTGCGTACACAACAACAATAACCATCGCCAATCCTCATCATAATCATCAGGAAATGGCAGAATCAGTGAACTTTCCGCTCTATTCTGCTGTTCCGATGCAACCATCCCGAAGCGACGTAATATCCTGATAAGCCGGAATTCAACTTCTTTCTGATGAAAGCGTTTCCTCTGATCAGAGAGTTTCACGGGCAAATAACCTGCCAGAGCTTCCTGAGATAACAAATTGAATGTTGTCAGTGAATCCATTGAATTATTCGAATTCTGAATCATCATCAGTGATATCCGGTCCAATAGTTCGTTGCAAAGAAAACAAACAACGAAGTGTATACATTAACTTCATCCATAACATGAACTGAGCATCATCCAGAACAGGGATATTATCTGCCTGAGGACCACCGGTAAGTAACTGCTTTAATGCAGAGGAAACAGTATCTGAGTGGGCACTCTCTTCCGTAAATATACGCATCACTAAACTGAGTACTGAGCTTTCCGATGTCGTCATAAAACCCGGCGAATTTACACCCGAAGAAGCCATAAAATCAGAGTCTAAATTCAGTTCACGGCTCAATTCAAATAATGTCCGGTAAGCCTGTACCTGAAGATGTTCAATATCTTCCATTCCGGCAACCATCGGCCAAATTCCGGCACAACTTAATGGAGCGGGTGTTATTATATCAACAGGCGAAACAACGGATATCCCCGAGTCATTCCCGCCCTCATCTAGTATATCATTTTCTGTATGACTGCCACATACCGGAATATCACCACTACAAACCGGCTCTCCGCCATACAGATCATCCTGAATTTCAATAATCGGATTCACAGGCTCCGGGACAAATAACGGGTCTGACTCATCTGTATTATCAGATGGTTTTTCAGATAATCTATTGTCCTTATTTTCTGGTATTGTTTCTGTTAAAAGTGACGAAAAAGCATCTTTACTCTCTTGATCGCCATCCATTTCTGATGAAGAATTAATCTCAGATGAGGTTTCAGGCTGAGATAATAATTTTCCTTTATTCACTTTCAGCTCAAACAGCCATCGGTCGTAGTCAAATCCGGATAACGGGCATTCACGTAATAACTGACCAATAAGTTCATCAATAAAATCTTCCAGAACAAAGTAATTCTGCTCATCAATATAACGGCAGGTATCATTAAAACAACCAACCAGCTGTTCTGCATCAGGATACTCAGATGGATGTTCAGAAAAAAGCAGTGTGATTTTTTTCAATGTTGAACGCAGGGATAACAGTGCTTCTATCTGATGCCGCCCCAGCCCGTCTTCCAGTAACCGGGGCATATAAGGTAATAAAACAGAAACGGTGTCTTCCATCTTACTGATGTGCGAAATGCTGACGGGTAATCCGTCCGCCGTCATGCACCGGGCAAATGCCCGGAGTGATAATTTGTTCCCCTGCTCTTCCTCATATAAAGAACGTAATACACTTATCCCTTTGGCTTTTTCCAGAAACGTCAACTCTCCTCTGACTTCATTCTCCGCCAGATGGCCAATCAGACACTGCAAACGTCCCGGCCAGGGCTTAAATAACACATGGATACGGAAAAAACGCTCATCCTGTGTCTCCTGCCACAACTCAGAGAGGATCTGATAGCGCGTATTTCCGCCGTCACTGAAGATATAAAACTCACTCCCCGGTGCTTTGGTGACTTTAGGGACACTGTCCAGTCCGCGTGCCCGAATGGAACTCTTGATTTCCTCATAACGCGGGTTTCTGCCCTGACGTGGGTTATCCGGATTTGGCTGAAGTTGCTCAAGTGTTAATATCATCGGCATTTCAGACACCGGATTGACGTGGGCATTATCGGATAACGGGGAACTGACAGGATTTCCTCTGAGAAGCGCCTGACCGAGTTTATGCTGTAAATCTGTTTTCATTCTTCGCCTCTCCCTTAAAAATAATATCCCTGAGGAAAATCACTGAACCGGGTATACATCCCGTTAAACTGCACTTTCACCGTCCCCAGCGGTCCCTGTCGTTGCTTACCGATGATAATTTCTGCCACACCTTTGTCCGGTGAGTGTTCGTGATACACCTCATCGCGGTACAAAAATAAAATCAAATCCGCATCCTGTTCCAGCGAGCCGGAATCCCGTAAATCCCCGTTTGTCGGGCGCTTATCCGCACGTTGCTCCAGTTGCCGGTTTAGCTGGGAAAGGGCCACCACCGGACACCCGAGTTCTTTCGCCAGTGCTTTCAGACTACGGGAAATTTCACTGATTTCCTGCGTCCGGTTTTCCTGTTCAGGACTGCGCATCAATTGAAGGTAATCCACAATAATCAGTCCCGGCGTACCCACTTTACGGCGGTAACGCCGTGCACGGGCACGCAACAGGGAAGGCGTCATATTACTGGTATCATCAATCACCAGACGCTCCCCCCATTCGGCAATCTGTGACATGGCACCACCAAGACACTCCCAGTCATTTTCTTCCAGAGACGCACTGCGGATAGCCGTCAGTGAGACATTGCCCAAATCACTGAGTAAGCGCTGCATGATTTGTTCCGCCGGCATTTCCAGACTGAAAAAAAAGACCGGTTTTTCTGCCAAACGCAGGGCATTCTGTGCAACGGTCAGCGCCAGTGCCGTTTTCCCCATCGACGGCCGTGCGCCCAGTAACACCAAATCGCCTGCCTGCAAACCACAGGTTTTTTCATCCAGCTCACTGAACCCCGTTGGCGTACCGGTTATCCCTTTTGCACTTAATGCCTCCTCCAGATGCTGAACAACATTATTTAAAATATCGAGCAACGACGGGGAATAAGCGGGCAGCCCTTTTTCTGACAACTGAAACAGCCGTTGTTCAGCCTGCTCACATAACGCCGGAATATTCGCCTGAACCGCCACACTCTGGGTGGATAACATATTCCCGAGCATCATCAGTCCACGGGCACGGCTGCGCTCCACCACAATTTCTGCATAGCGGACGATGTTGGCTGCACTGGGGGTGTTTTTGGATAATTCTGCCAGATAAGCAAATCCCCCCACCCGCTCAAGTTCACCGTCTTTTTCCAGCACATCACTGAGCGTGATTAAATCAATCGGGCTGTTTATCTGACACAGGACGGCCATTTTCTTCCAGATTTCCTGATGTGCTCTGGAACAAAAATCCTCCGCCTGTAATAACGGCGCAATTTCATCCCAGCGGTCATTATCCAGCATCAGTCCGCCCAGCACGCTCTGCTCAGCCTCAGGCGAGTACAGGGTTTCAGGTAATACCGCAGAAGAAGACTTCTTATGCATTGAAAAGCCCTCCGTTAATCCGAAATACCCAATTCCCACCGTGTAAATAAATTATTTTTTTTGGAATATGAATTGTTGGTGTCGGACGAACAGTCGTCAGAGATAAACTCCCTGTGACTACCCGACTATTTTCGGACCGGTAAGTTTGGCGCTCCCGGTCAGAACATACAGGCAGCCTGTTTATATTCATCAACAATTTTGAGAGGTAAATATGAATACAAAAAATCAACTGCCGTCCGACATTGATTACATTGTCCTTTTTGACAACAACACCGATACGGGCGAAGCCCGTTTTGACTTGTATGTCAAAACCTTCTGGAGTATGACCATGAAAATGACGAAAGAAAGCAATTCCCGCCAGAGTCTGTTCCGCCTGCAATGGCTGGGTGACTGGCTGGCTGAAATGTATGGCTGGAAAATGCTGAATCCCGATATCACTCCCCTGAATGCTATTCACAGCTATCTCATTCTTCGCGATAACCTGCCGGCAGCTCAGGTGGCAGGCATGACTACAGAACAGATGCATCTGGCGCTGACTGAAGAGTGGAGTACATTCAAAGCTCGTAGAGGGGCAAAAGACTTTTTGCGCAGAGTCGAAAAACGCCTGGACTCTCTTGACGATCCTTTCCGGGATACACATTAATTCTGACGGGGCTGGCAGTATCTGCTGCCAGTCCACGGTTAGACTGAACGGGAAAAAACAGGAGAATACCTTGTTATTCATGGACGAACCTCCCGTTTCAGCACATCATCAAAACGGGTTTTCCATTCCGGAAACAGCTCAGAAACAAGATGATGCATAATGACCGCGGCGGCCGGTGTTTTACGCTGAGTCCGGTATTCCAGACGATGCACCGGTTGTCCCTGAGCATGGCCATTTTTAAATATTTCCAGTTTGGGAACAGCGGTTTTCAGTAACGAAAGAGAAATCGACTCCGCAAAGGGGTACGCTTTTTGGTCAATAATCTGAGTTAATTCAGTCAGTGTTGCACGATCTAACACCGTATCTTCAACACAATTAGCAAGAATATGTATTGCCGGCAGGGGTATTCCGTAAGCCGTCAGAGGCACCAGCCCGCCGATTAATCCCAGTGTTCCCCGTAAAAATTCACGTGTATCCGGCAAAATAGGTTTGATTATCCCGACAGCGTAATCTGTGGCAGCTAACAAAATGGTTTCCAGCATCACCGAAGCCGCGCCTTTTGAATCAATGATAATCACATCGTAAGAAGCGAATAACGGATGTTGCAGAATATTACGCAGACGCATTCTGCCATCAGGCGCATGCAATATAGCCGCCGGGAGACGATCATGCGGATCGTTAGAAATGATGATATCCAGATTAGGGATAACGGAGCGTGATATGATGGTATCCGGCCGGGAAAGATCGGTCAGTTGCATTAACAACTCAAACAAGCCGTTTGGCGCTTCGTATTCGAGTTTAAACAGACTGCTGGCTGTCGGCTGGGAATGATCGCCGTCGATCAACAGGGTTTTTAACCCTGCATCAGCACAAAAACCCGCAATATTGCCGGCTTTGGTTGACTTTCCGGCTCCACCTTTAGTAGAAATAATTGGTATAATTTTTGACATAATACACTCATCATGTATATGTCATTAGGTCAAGAATTTTTTGTAAAACCCTACGCTCAATCACGTTCTAATACTCTAGGATTGAAAATCCCCGTGTCCTTGGTTCGATTCCGAGTCCGGGCACCACTAATTCTTAAGAACCCGCCCACAAGGCGGGTTTTTGCTTTTGGATCTTTATATAAAATAAACTTGGGAGCATAACGCCATCAGGTCTTAAACACTCCCGAATCATCAATAAACATCCCCCGCTAACAAAACACAGTTCAGTTCACATAACATCCCTGTTATCCCACACATATCTGCTGGCCGAACGACGCCAGTGCGCATACGGAGGCAAGAGCAGCCCTGCACATGGCAGCGCTTGTGGTAACCTGGTTTAATCCGGTGATAGAGGCGTTTTACATGCATCTGCCAGCAGCCGGAAAAACCAAAAAAGTGGCGCTGGTTGACTGTATGCGTAAATTGCTGACCATCCTGAACGCAATGCTCAGAAAGAACGAAGAGTGAAATGAATCGTAGCATCATGTTGCTCCATAATTTTTACGTTCAAGACAGTTGATTATCGGCGCATATGACTCAAAAAGAGCCTGATGATTGCCTCTTTTCCATAGGCTCTTTCTCTGAAGTGAAGGAAGGCCCGGAAGAAAGCACTCGCTGGCATACGTGACTCCAGCTCAACCGGAGATAATCACCATTGTTATTTTTCTATTTAATAATAATCTCCTGAAAAATAGATATAGCAAAAATACAATCCGGCCAGATTTAATTCCGCATTCATTACCAGAAATAATCAACACCACAACTATCATATCATTCAATAGTCACCGCTAAAATTTTATTATTTTCCTCTTCTTTACATAGAAATTGTCAACCTGTTTATTATGCCGCACTTAAATAGTTAATCACAAAACAACATCACCATTATTTGCGTGTTTTATTTATTAATAACATAGTCATACGTTCTTTTTTTACAAGGAAATAATCAATTGATAAATTGTTTTTGTTCTTAATAGTCAAGTAGGAAACATTTTAATAAATGATAAAAATCCTAAATTCCTTGTTCATAATGTAGGGGTGTGTTAAATAGGTGGGCAAAATTTGGTTCCCCTTCTCGCCTGTAATATTGCAGCATCTTCGCACCTCCATGAGACATTGCGACTTAATAAGAAGGTGATAAGTCCTGCATATAAGCATGGACTGACCATGGTTTTATATTCATTAAAAATTTTGTTACAACCCATTGATTTAGCATAAATAAATTATAGTGGGTTCGGGTTTGTTGTGACTGTGGCATTATTTCCGTGCAAAGGAGCTGATATGTCTGAAAGACATTTACCTGATGACCAGAGCAGTACTATCGATCCATATCTAATTACCTCTGTTCGCCAGACTCTGGCAGAACAAGGCGCAGCATTACAAAACTTGTCTAAACAACTGGATTCCGGGCAGTACCAGCGTGTCCTTAATTTGATAATGAACTGTAAAGGGCACGTTATTCTTTCGGGAATGGGTAAATCAGGGCATGTCGGTCGTAAAATGTCAGCGACGCTGGCCTCTACGGGTACGCCTAGTTTCTTTATTCATCCTGCAGAAGCTTTCCATGGCGATCTGGGCATGATTACGCCTTACGATCTTCTTATCCTTATTTCTGCCAGCGGTGAAACGGATGAAATCCTCAAGCTAGTTCCTTCACTGAAAAATTTCGGCAACCGAATTATCGCCATTACCAATAATGGAAATTCCACGCTGGCGAAAAATGCTGATGCCGTGCTGGAACTCCACATGGCGAATGAAACCTGCCCGAATAATCTTGCACCAACAACGTCTACCACGCTGACGATGGCGATCGGCGATGCGCTGGCGATTGCCATGATCCACCAACGCAAATTTATGCCGAATGATTTTGCGCGCTATCACCCGGGCGGTTCATTAGGTCGTCGCCTGCTGACCCGCGTTGCTGATGTCATGCAGCATGATGTTCCTGCGGTACAGCTGGATGCGTCATTTAAAACCGTGATTCAACGTATCACCAGCGGATGCCAGGGAATGGTGATGGTAGAAGACGCAGAAGGTGGGCTAGCGGGCATTATCACCGACGGTGACCTGCGTCGCTTTATGGAAAAAGAGGATTCTCTGACATCCGCCACGGCTGCGCAGATGATGACACGTGAACCGCTGACGCTACCGGAAGACACCATGATCATTGAAGCGGAAGAAAAAATGCAAAAGCACCGCGTCTCAACGTTATTGGTGACCAACAAGGCAAATAAAGTCACTGGCCTTGTGCGCATTTTCGACTAATTAAGCAACGGGGTGCGAGAGGTTAGTCTCTCATTGAGTTTGCGCCCCACTGAAACTTTGATAATCGTTACATGTTGATAAAAGTGAAGTCTGCCGTATCCTGGATGCGTGCTCGTCTGTCTGCCATCTCACTGGCAGATATCCAAAAACACCTGGCGAAAATCATCATTCTGGCACCGATGGCGGTGCTGCTGATCTATCTGGCTATCTTCAGCCAGCCTCGCTATATGAGCGAGTCGAAAGTCGCCATTAAACGCTCGGATGATTTAAACAGCGGCAGCCTGAATTTTGGTCTGCTTCTGGGTGCCTCTAACCCCAGTTCCGCAGAAGATGCGTTGTATCTGAAAGAGTACATCAACTCGCCGGATATGCTGGCGGCGCTGGATAAGCAACTAAATTTTCGTGAAGCGTTTAGCCACAGCGGGCTCGATTTTCTTAATCATCTTAGCAAGGATGAAACCGCAGAAGGCTTCCTGAAGTACTACAAGGACCGTATCAACGTCTCGTATGACGATAAAACCGGATTACTGAATATTCAGACGCAGGGCTTTAGCCCGGAGTTTGCGCTTAAGTTTAACCAGACCGTGCTGAAAGAGTCAGAGCGCTTTATCAATGAGATGTCACATCGCATCGCGCGTGACCAGCTTGCCTTTGCAGAAACGGAGATGGAAAAGGCACGCCAGCGTCTGGACGCCAGCAAAGCGGAATTGCTCTCTTATCAGGACAACAACAACGTTCTGGATCCACAGGCACAGGCACAGGCGGCGAGCACGTTAGTGAATACGCTGATGGGCCAGAAGATCCAGATGGAAGCGGACCTGCGGAACTTGCTGACGTATCTGCGTGAGGACGCCCCGCAAGTTGTGAGTGCGCGTAATGCGATTCAGTCATTGCAGGCACAAATTGACGAAGAAAAAAGCAAAATCACAGCGCCGCAGGGTGACAAGCTAAACCGTATGGCGGTGGATTTTGAAGAAATCAAATCAAAAGTAGAGTTCAACACCGAGCTGTACAAACTGACCCTGACCTCCATTGAAAAGACCCGTGTAGAAGCGGCTCGTAAGCTCAAGGTGCTGTCAGTGATCAGTTCGCCACAGTTGCCGCAGGAATCGTCTTTTCCAAATATCCCTTATTTGATCGCCTGCTGGTTACTGGTGTGCTGCCTGCTGTTCGGCACCCTGAAACTGTTGCTGGCTGTTATTGAAGATCACCGAGACTAACGCTGTCGCTGAATGAGTTTGTGATGAAATTATTTAAATCAATTTTACTGATTGCCGCCTGTCACGCGGCGCAGGCCAGCGCGGCCATTGATATTAACGCTGACCCAAACCTTACAGGAGCCGCGCCGCTTACCGGTATTCTGAACGGGCAACAGTCGGATACGCAAAACATGAGCGGCTTCGACAATACCCCGCCGCCCGCACCGCCGGTGGTAATGAGCCGTATGTTTGGTGCTCAACTTTTCAACGGCACCAGCGCGGATAGCGGTGCGACGGTAGGATTCAACCCTGACTATATTCTGAATCCGGGTGATAGCATTCAGGTTCGCTTGTGGGGTGCGTTCACCTTTGATGGTGCATTACAGATTGATCCCAAAGGTAATATTTTTCTGCCAAACGTTGGTCCGGTGAAAGTTGCCGGGGTTAGCAATAGTCAGTTGAACACTCTGGTTACATCAAAAGTGAAGGAAGTGTACCAGTCCAACGTCAACGTCTACGCCTCCTTATTACAGGCGCAGCCAGTAAAAGTGTACGTGACCGGATTTGTGCGTAATCCTGGTCTGTATGGCGGTGTGACGTCTGATTCGTTACTCAATTATCTGATCAAGGCTGGCGGCGTTGATCCAGAGCGCGGAAGTTACGTTGATATTGTGGTCAAGCGCGGTAACCGCGTGCGCTCCAACGTCAACCTGTACGACTTCCTGCTGAACGGTAAACTGGGGCTTTCGCAGTTCGCCGATGGTGACACCATCATCGTCGGGCCGCGTCAGCATACTTTCAGCGTTCAGGGCGATGTCTTTAACAGCTACGACTTTGAGTTCCGCGAAAGCAGCATTCCCGTAACGGAAGCGTTGAGCTGGGCGCGCCCTAAGCCTGGCGCGACTCACATTACGATTATGCGTAAACAGGGACTGCAAAAACGTAGCGAATACTATCCGATCAGTTCTGCGCCAGGCCGTATGTTGCAAAATGGCGATACCTTAATCGTCAGCACTGACCGCTATGCAGGCACCATTCAGGTGCGGGTTGAAGGCGCGCACTCCGGTGAACACGCCATGGTGCTGCCTTATGGCTCTACCATGCGTGCGGTTCTGGAAAAAGTCCGTCCGAACAGCATGTCGCAGATGAACGCGGTTCAGCTTTATCGCCCATCAGTGGCCCAGCGTCAGAAAGAGATGCTGAATCTCTCGCTGCAAAAGCTGGAGGAAGCATCTCTTTCCGCCCAGTCCTCCACCAAAGAAGAAGCCAGCCTGCGAATGCAGGAAGCGCAACTGATCAGCCGCTTTGTGGCGAAAGCGCGCACCGTGGTTCCGAAAGGTGAAGTGATCCTCAACGAGTCCAATATTGATTCTGTTCTGCTGGAAGATGGCGACGTCATCAATATTCCGGAGAAAACGTCGCTGGTTATGGTTCACGGCGAGGTGCTGTTCCCGAACGCGGTGAGCTGGCAGAAGGGAATGACCACCGAGGATTACATCGAGAAATGTGGTGGCCTGACGCAAAAATCGGGTAACGCCAGAATTATCGTCATTCGTCAGAACGGTGCTGCGGTCAACGCGGAAGATGTGGATTCACTCAAGCCGGGCGATGAGATTATGGTTCTGCCGAAATATGAATCGAAAAACATTGAAGTTACCCGTGGTATTTCCACCATCCTCTATCAGCTGGCGGTGGGTGCAAAAGTGATTCTGTCTTTGTAAGGAGTTGAGATGAGCAAAGCAGTTATTGTCATTCCGGCTCGCTATGGCTCCTCGCGCCTGCCGGGTAAGCCACTGCTCGATATTGTTGGTAAACCGATGATCCAGCATGTTTACGAGCGTGCGTTACAGGTGGCGGGCGTCGCAGAAGTTTGGGTGGCAACAGACGATCAGCGTGTTGAAAAGGCCGTGCAGGCATTTGGCGGGAAAGCCATCATGACGCGCAACGATCATGAATCCGGCACCGATCGGCTGGTCGAGGTGATGTATAAAGTCGAGGCAGATATCTACATTAACCTGCAGGGCGACGAACCAATGATTCGCCCGCGGGATGTAGAAACGCTGCTACAAGGAATGCGTGATGATCCCGCGTTGCCAGTGGCAACGCTATGCCACGCGATTTCTGCCGAAGAAGCGACCGAGCCAAGCACGGTAAAAGTGGTGGTAAATACCCGCCAGGATGCGCTTTATTTCAGCCGCTCACCGATTCCGTATCCGCGTAATGCTGAAAAAGCGCGCTACCTGAAACACGTCGGTATTTACGCTTATCGTCGCGATGTGCTGCAAAACTACAGCCAGTTACCGGAGTCCATGCCGGAGCAGGCGGAATCACTGGAGCAGCTAAGGTTGATGAACGCGGGGATCAACATCCGCACATTTGAGGTTGCCGCAACCGGTCCGGGCGTCGACACCCCAGCATGCCTGGAAAAAGTGCGCGCCCTGATGGCACAGGAACTGGCTGAAAACGCATGATTGGCATTTACTCGCCTGGCATCTGGCGTATTCCGCATCTGGAGAAATTTCTGGCGCAACCGTGCCAGAAACTTTCTCTGCTGCGCCCTGTTCCGCAAGAAGTTGATGCTATCGCCGTGTGGGGACATCGTCCCAGCGCGGCGAAACCAGTCGCCATCGCCAAAGCAGCGGGAAAACCCGTCATTCGTCTGGAAGATGGATTTGTGCGTTCGCTGGATCTTGGCGTCAATGGCGAGCCGCCGCTTTCTCTGGTGGTGGATGATTGTGGCATTTACTACGATGCCAGCAAGCCTTCAGCACTGGAGAAACTGGTACAGGATAAAGCCGGAAATACAGCTCTGATAAGCCAGGCCAGAGAAGCGATGCACACCATCGTGACCGGGGATTTGTCGAAATATAACCTGGCACCTGCGTTTGTGGCGGATGAATCAGAACGTTCAGACATCGTTCTGGTTGTCGATCAGACATTTAATGATATGTCAGTGACGTATGGCAATGCTGGCCCGCATGAGTTTGCTGCCATGCTGGAAGCCGCGATGGCGGAAAATCCTCAAGCCGAAATTTGGGTGAAGGTGCACCCAGATGTACTGGAAGGAAAGAAAACAGGTTATTTAGCCGATCTGCGTGCCACGCAACGAGTATGTTTGATTGCCGAGAATGTCAGTCCGCAGTCGCTATTGCGACACGTTTCCCAGGTTTACGTCGTGACATCCCAATACGGCTTTGAAGCCTTGCTGGCAGGAAAACCAGTAACATGTTTCGGCCAGCCCTGGTATGCAGGTTGGGGCTTAACCGACGATCGTCATCCACAGTCCGCTTTGTTATCTGCCCGACGCGGTTCTGCCACGCTGGAGGAACTTTTTGCCGCTGCATACCTGCGTTACTGTCGCTATATCGATCCGCAAACGGGAGAAGTAAGCGATCTATTTACCGTGCTGCAATGGCTGCAATTACAACGTCGACATCTGCAACAGCGTAATGGTTATTTATGGGCGCCAGGCTTAACGCTGTGGAAGTCAGCGATCCTGAAACCTTTCTTGCAAACGGCAACAAACCGGCTGAGTTTTTCACGTCGCTGTACTGCGGCGAGCGCCTGCGTGGTATGGGGTGTAAAGGGAGAACAGCAATGGCGAGCCGAAGCGCAGCGAAAATCACTGCCGTTATGGCGAATGGAAGATGGTTTTCTGCGTTCATCCGGACTTGGCTCTGACCTGCTGCCGCCGCTATCGCTGGTGCTGGATAAACGCGGTATTTACTATGACGCCACGCGCCCCAGCGATCTGGAAGTGCTGCTGAATCATAGCCAGCTAACGCTGGCGCAGAAGATGCGAGCTGAAAAATTACGCCAGCGACTGGTTGAAAGCAAACTGAGTAAGTACAACCTGGGAGCCGATTTCTCTCTACCAGCCGAAGCCAAAGATAAAAAAGTTATCCTGGTGCCGGGTCAGGTAGAGGACGATGCCTCTATTAAAACAGGCACTGTCTCGATTAAGAGCAACCTTGAGTTATTACGCACAGTACGCGAGCGTAATCCGCACGCCTACATTGTTTATAAACCGCACCCGGATGTACTGGTGGGGAATCGCAAGGGCGATATTCCGGCAGAACTAATTGCTGAACTCGCTGATTATCAGGCACTGGACGCAGATATTATTCAATGCATTCAGCGCGCAGATGAAGTGCACACCATGACATCATTGTCCGGGTTTGAAGCGTTATTACATGGCAAGCAAGTTCATTGTTACGGCCTGCCCTTCTATGCCGGTTGGGGTTTAACCGTTGATGAACATCACTGCCCGCGCCGCGAGCAAAAATTAACGTTAGCAGATTTGATCTATCAGGCGTTGATTGTTTATCCAACCTATATCCACCCAACACGGCTACAACCTATTACGGTAGAAGAAGCTGCGGAATATTTAATCAAGACGCCGCGCAAGCCGATGTTTATTACCCGAAAAAAAGCGGGGCGGGTAATACGCTATTACCGCAAATTAATTATTTTCTGCAAGGTCAGATTTGGCTAAACAATTTCATAGTTGACTATTACGCAAATTATTTATGCAAGGTAATGCACTAACCGTTTTATTATCCGGTAAAAAATATCTGCTATTGCAGGGGCCGATGGGACCTTTTTTCAATGACGTCGCCGAATGGTTAGAGTCATTAGGACGTAACGCTGTGAATGTTGTATTCAACGGTGGGGATCGTTTTTACTGCCGCCATCGACAATACCTGGCTTACTACCAAACGCCGAAAGAGTTCCCCGGATGGTTACGGGATCTCCACCGGCAATATGACTTTGATACCATCCTCTGCTTTGGTGACTGCCGCCCATTGCACAAAGAAGCAAAACGTTGGGCAAAGTCGAAAGGGATCCGCTTTCTGGCATTTGAGGAAGGATATTTACGCCCGCAATTTATTACCGTTGAAGAAGGCGGAGTAAACGCATATTCATCGCTACCGCGTGATCCGGATTTTTATCGTAAATTACCAGATATGCCTACGCCGCACGTTGAGAACTTAAAACCTTCAACGATGAAACGTATAGGTCATGCGATGTGGTATTACCTGATGGGCTGGCATTACCGCCATGAGTTCCCTCGCTACCGCCACCATAAATCGTTTTCCCCCTGGTATGAAGCACGTTGCTGGGTTCGTGCATACTGGCGCAAGCAACTTTACAAGGTAACACAGCGTAAGGTATTACCGAGGTTAATGAATGAGCTGGACCAGCGTTATTATCTTGCCGTTTTGCAGGTGTATAACGATAGCCAGATTCGTAACCACAGCAATTATAACGATGTGCGTGACTATATTAATGAAGTCATGAACTCATTTTCACGTAAAGCGCCGAAAGAAAGTTATTTGGTGATCAAACATCATCCGATGGATCGTGGTCACAGACTCTATCGACCATTAATTAAGCGGTTGAGTAAGGAATATGGCTTAGGCGAGCGCGTCATTTATGTGCACGATCTCCCGATGCCGGAATTATTACGCCATGCTAAAGCGGTGGTGACAATTAACAGTACGGCGGGGATATCTGCACTGATTCATAACAAACCACTCAAAGTGATGGGCAATGCCCTGTACGACATCAAGGGCTTGACGTATCAAGGGCATTTGCACCAGTTCTGGCAGGCCGATTTTAAACCGGATATGAAACTGTTTAAGAAGTTTCGAGGGTATTTATTGATGAAGACCCAGGTTAATGCGGTTTATTATGGGGATAGAGTAAGAAAACAAATAAAAGTAAAAAAAATTATAACTATGAACGATATAAAAACCAGCTCTTAGATATTGAGATATATTGCTATTTATTCCTCACACAAGTATACATAAAAACTAAAAGTTTTTAGTTTTTAGTTTATTTCTTACCGAGTTAAGATGCTCAATTGTATTTGGATAATCAGGGTTGATGAAAAATGCTCTTTTTAATGCTGCTAAAGACCCAGCCAGATCTCCTATATTGTGTAAATATACGCCTAATCTATTCCATGCAAACCCAAATGAAGGATATTTTTTCAAGCAACAGAGGAGGGCATTATTGTATTCCTCAGTAAATTGTTTCGAGAACAGAAGAGGAGAAATATCCTCAGGATAAAGCTCAGAAGCAATGTGGCCTCTTCCAATAAAAGATCTTCCACCCGATAAGAAGTCTGTAAAAAAATTAACAATTCCAATTTGTCTATTTAAGTATTCCGGAACAACATGTGAGGCGCTAGTGCATGAAAAAAATGAAAAATTTCGATCATGTCGCATCGATAAAGCACAATAAGTATCTACAATATCAAACTCACCAAATATCATATTCACATCAAGATCAGAATAATCTAGAAACCTTACATCTTTAAATTTTTTGAAAATATCAAATTCACTCTCAGAACTTTTAGAATAAGGAAGTTTTAATATTGTTTCGGTGCCAAAAAGAATAAGTGTTGTTTTTATTTTTCTACTAGATAAAGCCCCATAAATTAAAGCACCATATCCTCCCATGGAAGCCCCTACACAGATAATTTGTTTTATTTTATGATAAATACAGAAATTATCTATTCGGTCAGATAGGGCTTTAAATGCAGAAGGCAAATCACTTCCTAAACCGACTAACCCTTTTTGGTACCATGAAAAATCAGAGGGTGTAACATGCAAAACATTTACATTAAGCGCATCAAAAGTTTTGAAAAAACTAAATTCTCCAGGACCTGCTCCCCTAGATGAGAAAACGAGAAAAAGTCTTTTATCCTCAATGTTCTTCCCTCGCCATAAGTAATAATCATGATGGAGAGAATCAACAGGACCTTTAGCAAAATCAATATTTTTCAAAGAAATACTCATTTGACCCACCAGTCTCTAAATATTGTAAAAATCGTACACCTTCGCGCATTAAATATTTCATTAATAACTATCACTGACATATAAAAAAGAGTCACACCATAGTGCGACTCACATTATATTAATTAAGTTTTGATGTATTTTTGAAGAACAATCGTAAACTTTTTAAAAGAGGTTTTTGGGAATCATTAAAGAATAAATATGGGTCTTTTTTTAACTTAGCAAGTTTACGCTGCGTAGTTGTCTTTAAAGGATGTGCATAAGTAGTTTGTGGCGTTTGCTTCACAACAACTGGGTTAACAGATGGCGCTGGCATTTTAGCAGGATTAACTCGCGGTTGAGTTCCATTGACTAAGTTATAATAAGCACTGGCACCTCTCTTCCATTTAGATGCTTTTAATAACTCATCGATAATTTTAGGGTTAATGGTGCCATTAGAGTCCTTATAGCAATCTAGTAAAGGCGAAATTAAGCATACAGACCCCCCACCAAAAACATTTTCGACTTCATGAGAAGCAAACATCCCTGCATCTATACCGTTGGGATTATTCGCAAAATTCAAAATAAGTTGAGAAGAAAGAATAGGAGAAAATTCAATGTATTTAAAGTAAGAACCAAAACGAGTTTTGATATCATGAACAAAGTCCATTACGCCACGATGTGTTCCTAATAGAGCATTTTTTCTTACAATCTCTTCTTCTGCCTCGAGAAAAATCATTTCTCTTTCTTGACCTTTCCCTTCCATTTTAATCAGACTTCCTTCAGGGGAACTTAATGCTGCTTCAAAAATAAACACATGATCATTTAATCCATGTCTATAAGCGATCTTATGATCATCAAGATTTTGCAAGAAACCTTCAAAATGATCATTTGAAAAATAATCACGACTATGGTGATGTGTTAAAAAATAAAATCCGTTCACACAAGGGCATTGCAGTATTTTTTTTAAATAATATTGCATGGAACCACTGTAACCAATATCAACAACAGTAGCACCGCCATTTAAGCAATCATTTTCAAATCCAGTTTCTCGTAAATAATCGATATAGCTTTCACGTTCATTTTTTGCATTAGACAATATTGTATGATGAATATCTTTTAAAAAACCAATCAGCTTTCCAAATTCAAAATAAGGAGAAACAATAGTGTCATGCTTGTAATTATATTTTTCAAGAACAGATTTTTTAACAGTATCCACATCCAGCCCAAAACGAGCAGATAAAAAGTCACTTAGCTTTCTAGCATTGAAGTTTTGAGAGGCAACTTCAATAATATCATCAATATTTCTTAACGATGCTACCATTGCAGTTCGACGAGAGCTGTACAGATATTCGGTCTTGATGCCAGATGATGATTCAGGATAAAAATAATCGAATGTTTTTTTAAGAATCCATCCATCGCGGGATAAGAAATATAATTTTTTGATACCTAATTTATTAACCCGCCGATACAACCACTGAGTAAAGCCAACAACAAGAGGCCCTATTGCCATATAGCCATAATTATATTCGTCAGCATTAAAAATTGATTCCTTGTTAATTTTAAACCAGTGTCCTGCGTGATATTTGTTAGCAAATAAACCATTAATAACAGAACTCGAAATACCTGGATGATTAATACTGGAACGTAAAACATCAGCAATTAAAGATTTTTTGTAATTATCAATCGCTTTTTGAAATACATATGTTTTTATGCCATGTTTTTTAGCCATATCACCATCAGCTTGTTTATTATCACCGACATGAAGAGCCTGTCCTGCATTAATATCAAAATTATCTCTTATATATTTCAAATATTCAGGATAAATAGTTCCGTTATGTTTTCTTGTTTTAGTTTCTGCTGAAACCAATAATTTATTGTAACCACTAATTTTTACTTTTTGTAAAATACGCTCAATAACATTCTGAGAAAGATAAATATCTGTAATGATAGATACACTTTCACAAATCATTTGAGAAAAATAAAATTCACGAACCATTTCTTTTTTCGGATGAACGAGTTCGACTTCAGCATCTATTTCTATATTTTTTATCTTCTCTAGTTGTTCTAAAGTAAGATCAAAGTATCTTGGAAATCTTTCGTAAATTTCATCGAGAGTAATTTCAAACTCACCTCTTGTCTCTCTGCGCAAGTCAATTTCGGCTTGTCGTCTTACATAATAGAAAGGGAAGTTTTTATTGTTTAACTCATTACGTACACGGGATTCAATTAGATTAAATAATTCATGAGGTTCAACAAAATCACGTTCAACAAGAGTATCAAAAAGATCATAAGAGATCGCTTTTGAATGCGACATTGCAACACGTAAATGGTCTACTTCAGGAACTAATTTTGAGTCAATAAAGTTTTTTTTCAGTAACCATTCTCTGTTGCCACAGATGATATCTTTTCGAACTTCATCAATACTTTTTTTAGTGTTAAAATACTCATATTCGTCGCAATTAGAGGTAAACTTATTAAATAAATCCTTCAACTTATTTAGATAAGATTTTCCATTAAACAAATCATTTTTATGTGATAAGTGAACTTTTGAAAGTAAAACATAAAGAATATTATCACGATCAATCTTTATGCCTTTTTCAACATCATTAACGAAGCTCATTAATGATGTATTTGAACAGAGTACATCGACTTGTGATTTTCCAAGACCAAAATATGGAATCTGCCATAAAGCAGCCTGATAACCAATCGATGACGAGACTGATAAAGCACCATCTACATAAGGAAGAATAAATTGACTTGGTGTGAATACATCTTTTTTAGAAAAATATATAAAATTACTGTATTTTTCATTTAAAGACTCAATTTGCTCGTCACTTATTTGTCTTTTATAGCCATGTTCTGTAACTATAACACCAATATTTGATGGAACTTGAGAAAGAACATCTTCCACCATCGCATATTGTGATGGATAATTGGTACAACTATTATAAGAAAAATAGTTATCCACTTGACATGCTAATACAATAAGTCGATCATATTTTTCATATAATGATGAAATATATTTCTTGAGAGGATGATAAGCAGCAAGTGCTCTTGAACTTTGCCTTCTCAGTAATTTTATAACTTCCTTTTCTTCTTCTGAAATCTCCTCAGCACGAATTTTATCAGCATATTTATATTGATATGAATATTCATACAAACCACATGGGTCTAATAAACCATATGCAGGAAATGGTGCCCTTGAAAAAATTCCAAACATAGCGTTTAAAAGTAAAGATGATGGAAATATCTCTTTAAAAAATGGAGCTGGGCTTTCATATGAAATAATAATATCTGGTTTATAATCAACAGGAAGGCAAGCAGATATGATTGATTTTAGTTCTTCATTAGCCTTTATATTTAAATTCCCATGATATAATTCATTACTAACATTAATATTCTTCAGATATGAGTTCTTTTCAAATACATCTTCATCAATAATTATAAAATCGATACCCTCCATTTTTAAATTATTTTGTTTTGCTTTATTATAAATCGTACGAGAAACGATCATTTTAAAATCGAGGCTCTTATCAGCTATCCTAAGGCCATCAATTTCAGGTAGTAGATAAGAGCGTAGTGTTGCATAGCGAAATAATTTGTCATTTAATTCTGTACGTGGCTCTAAATAATACAATATTGATTTCATATTCTTGACTCCTTTTGAGTACAGTAATCACCAAAAACCCATTTCGTTATTTCTTACATTTAGACAATACAGCTGTTTAAGTGGCTCTAAGCATCTATTCTTTAGATGTCTTTTATAAATATTTATTAATATAATTACTTATATGTATTAACTTGGGGAGTGTAAATTATATCTTCACGTAATGGCCTAAATCTAAATAGTTGTATTTTCATTTATTTGGTATGATTTTATCCCCTCATGAACATCTTCATAAAAACCAACCGCATTATCATCCTTAAACACAATCGCCACATCACAAAACTCTTTCAATGAATTCAAACTATGTGAAACCATTAAAAAGCTAGATTCTTTATGTCTTTCTTTAAACAATTGAGCGCACTTCTCTTTAAACCTGGCATCACCGACTGCGGTTACTTCATCGACGATATAATAATCAAACTTAAATGCCATGCTTAAACCAAAGCCTAAACGCGATCGCATACCAGATGAGTAAGTTTTAATCGGCATATCGAAGTACTTACCGAGTTCGGCAAATTCTTCAACAAACTCAATTTTCTCTTTCAGTTCTTCTTGCTTCGCGTATAATCTCGCAACAAATTTTACGTTTTCGCGTCCGGTTAAACTTCCCTGAAATCCACCTGCGAGGCCAACTGGCCATGATATTGTTTTATTAGTAATGATCTTTCCACTGTCGGGGCGGTCAATGCCGCCAATCATTCTCAGTAACGTTGATTTACCCGCTCCGTTGCGACCAATAAAGGCGACACTTTTTCCTGAAGGGATTTCGAGGTTTAAATCCTTAAAGACATAATGTCGACCCGCTGGCGTGCGATATGACTTCGTCAAATTTTCAATCTTAATCATGATGTCAGCATTGCCTCTTCACGCGTTCGGTATAAAGCCAGACCGATGAACAGGGTGACCAGAGTGAACATTGCAAGGTAGTTCAGACTCACGCCTTCGCTGATATAGCCAGGCATAACAGCCTCGCGGCTTAACTCTACGACATGCACTAATGGGTTCCAGAGTAGATATGACCAGTATTGCTTCGGAATCGAGTGTAAAGGGAACATGATGCAGGAGATGAAATACAGCGGCTTAAGCAGTATCGGCAGGACCTTTTGCATTTCAGGGAAAGTCTTACCAACGACCATGAATATTAAGCCGACGCCACATGAAAGAATGATTAACAAACTCCAGGTGAGCACAAGTTGTAAAAAATTTGTAATTTCGAAATATTCACCTGCCATCCAGACGATAAGCATAAGCAATATATAAACAGCAACGTAAATCAGTGTCTCAAGCAATGCACGCGCAATGATCGTATCGATGGGTTTTACTGGTCGATAATTAAACAACCCCTGATTCGCTTCAATAGCACCTACAGAACGATTGCTGATACTGCTAAAGATAAAAAAGGGAATCAGGCCATTAAGTAAAAACACCGGGAATGAGATGTCTGGCATCGTGCGGTGCATAATGTAACCAAAAATGCCCAACAGTATCAGCAAATGCGCAGAGGGTTCGAGAATCGCCCACAAATATCCCAGACGGAACTTACCAAAGCGTGTTCGTATTTCTCGTAGAAATAATGCCTCTACGGTGACTTTCTGGACTTCAAATCCACTTCTTGCCATTTGATGATGTGATCCTAATCTCTTCAGGTACGCTACCGCCCTTGGCTTAACAGCTACCAATACACTGGAGGTAATGCTTATTTGTAACTGGATAAAATTTACTCAGACGGTTTGACCTTTTTAATAGCCGCAAAAAATTTCAGCAGAAATTATTTCCGCAGGGATAAATAGATCTATTTCCGTCTCGTTTCTTCTAATCCATTCTTCAGGCATGAATGTATTCGGTCTTCTGGTAATTTCAGAAAACTGGCCATTTCAGAATGTTGAGTTAATTTCTCAGGAAATTATTTCTACCTCTTTTTGCTTAACCAACATGGCTTGAAAAAGACGTAAAGCAGCATGCGCTCTGGATTACTCCGGAACACACTTATTCAAAACGGGCTGCTAATTTCGCAAGAAATTATTTTTTACTATTACTGTTAACTACTTGATTATAATACCACCTATGAATTTTATGCGTAACAACACCTGCAATCTGCCTCAAACCAGAACGCATGTGATTGATTACCAATAAATTGTTTAGCGAGAAACTATTCCCCTGTTTAAAATTCACTCATGTACTTCTTATTTATATCTACAGCACCCTCTTCACAGCCATATTTGTGATTTATATCACATTTAAATGGTGTTATTTAAGTCGCATCAATAATCCCGGAAGTAATTATTTTCGTCGATTAAAATATACATCTTGATTATTTTGTGTATCTATTTTAACCAGCGTTACAGCCAGCATTATCCCTCGGTAGATATACCTGAGCAGACTTTTCCTAAAATCGACGAATAGTTTCTTGGGAAATTATTATACTATTTGAAATTCCCTCTCTGATTATCTCCAGGAATTTTACTAATTTCCAGGCTACACAAAATACAGATCACACAAGAATTATCCTATATGTTTTGACCTATCAATTGCTACCTAATGATTCATTGCATCTATTAATAATCATGATGTATTGCCACACGTAAGCATATTTATAGGACGCAGGGCTGTTTCAGGAGAGAACTCGTATCTGTCGTTTTGCAGAACATTCAGTGATGGCGGGAGTGGGATATTTCTTATTGCAAAAATATTTAACTCGGTGAGTGGATAAGAAGATTATACACTCACCTTTCGGACTGAATTTCACAGGTAAGGAATTTACTGGAACACTTATCCTCTTATCAACTCCAACCGCTGCACATTCACCATCCCTGGCTTCTCACCCGCACTAACATCAATTTGTGTCACCCGCAGCGCATACTTTTCATCCAGCGCGTTTAACCAGTTCAGCAGGTCATGAAACACCACAGGTTCTATCCAGACCTGAATATTCTCCCCGCGCTCAGCTATCCGCTTGATGACCACTGAGTGCGCGGAAGCACTGTCACTGATGACCCTCGATACCTGTGCAGGCGTGGTTGTGGCGGATTTTCGCGCCGCAATAATATCCGGCGCGGCGCTCTTCAGTCGGGTGTTCATCGCCACCAGCTGCTGCAACATCGTCTCCTGTTGTTCTATCCGTTCGCTCAACGGCTGCCAGATGAGGACGTAATATCCGACGCTAAACAGGAACACCACCGCTGCCAGTAACATGCCCTTTTCACGCGGAGAACGCCCCGCCAGGTGTTGTGTCAGCCAGTGTTCGCCACGGCTTAACTGGCGTTCACGCCATTGCTGAAAATAGTGAATAAATTTATCGCATAACATGTTATTTCCTCCGCAACGTTACGCCGCCGGAAACCGCATCACCCTCTTTCTGTAACGCGTCCTGTTGCACAACATAATCTGCCGCCAGTGCGCTACGCAGTTTGTCGAAGCTGGCAAAGTTTGCAGCTCGTAGCTGAAGGTGAAGCGTCTGGCGTTTTTGATCAAAGGTGAAACCACGCATTTCGATGTCGGTAAGTGACGCTGATTTCAGGGTACTGGCTATCGCTGACAATTCTGCGAGCAGCCGGGTATCGTCGGCCTGTGGGAGATATTTTTTCAGCGCCATCGTCACCTGAGAGCGTAAATTCACAATCCGCTTCTGCTCCGGGAATAGCGTTAAGAACTGTTTCTCCGCCTGGGTGCGGCTTTGCGCCACCTGTTCGCTGACGCTCCATAACGTCACGCCCCGTTCCACTACCAGCGCAACCAGAATCAGCAATATCGGCAGAATCATCACCCGCCAGCGCGCCCACTGTTTTCGGTAGCTGACACGAGGCTGCCACGGCCCTGTTAGCAGGTTCCCTTCCGGTTCGCCATAAGTGGTAATGGCTGGCAGAGCCGTAACGGTCAGGCGTTCGGCGTCCGCACCAGCCCATGCAGATAGTTCTTCCGGTGCAATGCCGACCACGGTTAGCGAAAGCGGTAAATTCTGCTCATTGAGCTGGGCGCGGAACATGACCGGAGCCAGCGCCCGCCCGGCGCTCCATCCCCGGCATTCATCGATGCGGCAGATAACCCGTTGCGCATCGCCAGCCATAAACCCACAAGGAATGGACATCCAGTCCGGCGCGACGGTAGCGCGGGTGATGCCGTTTGCCTGCAACCATTGCGCAATGTTGCGCATATGCTGCTGGTGAATCACAGCTACGGTTGCCAGTTGCTGGTCGATTTTCAACGGGGCGAAATGCAGTTCATCGATATCCTGGTTCAGCTCTTCTTCCAGCAAGGCGGGCAGAATCGTCGGTATCTGCTTACGGGGGACATCAGGCAGTTCAACCTGCCAGACGCTGATCCATTCGCCGGGAATGTAGAGTCGAATCGCATCAGTTTGCAGCCATTGCTGGAGACGTTCGTCAGCAACGTCAGGCCAGATAGCGTGCTCCACGTCGGGTGTACGGCGCTGCCAGCGGATGGTGTCGGAAGCGCAAAGCGGGAAAAAAATCTCAAGGATGGAACTCACTCACTTTCTCCTGTCTGATGCCAGAGAACAGAAAAGTGTTGTGGGCCCATGCGGACAATTAACGAGTTCATCGTCAGTTCAATCTCATTCACGGTGATATCTGAACGCAGCCAGAAGTAATTGCTGTCCACGCTCAGGACGGTTTTTAGCTGTTTTTTAGTACGCTCATCGACGTCTGCGAGTAGCGGCTGTGCAAGAAACTGATCGACATCTTCCCAGCCCTTCGCCGGACGTTGTTGTAATAACGCCCGCGCCTGTACAGGGCTTAACCACGGGTCAAACAGCGCCTCAAGAATCTCGCTTTGCGTGACATCCAGGGTGTTGATGTTGATTTGCTGGCGGGTCATCGGCAGCGCACAGACCAGCGGTTTCAGTTTTTGATAAAGTCCGGCGTCCATTCCCTGCACCATGCGCATCTCGCTGATATCAGCCAGCGGTTGATTAGCGGCGTAAAACGGCACCGAACGGGCGAGATACTCGCTGTCTTCACGGCCCAGACGCGTCTGCACGCTGCGGTCTTCGTCAATAAACTCCCACAGGCTTTCGGCTATCAGTTCGGCCCGATAAGCAGGCACATTGAGGCGCGAGATCAGGGCAATCAGTTGTTGTACCGCGAGCGGACGCGACGCCGTCGTCGGCTGAGCGAGGGCATTCAGGTTAAAGCAGGCCTGTGCGTCACGCAGAGTGACGGCGATTTGCCCCTGCGGCAGTGGGAAAAAACGAGGGCCAGAAGCCCACGGTTGTGCCAGATGCACGCGCTTTTCATTTTTCAGGCTCAGACTGAGTGCGCTCAACGCCAGGCTTTCTGCACTGGCGCTGTACCACAGCGCCTGCTGGTACTCCTGCTGGCTGCGCGTTCGCCCAAGTTGTTGCTGCATCCGCCCGGAAAGCGTGATGGTTACCAGCATCATGACCGCCAGCAATACCAGCACCACGACCAGTGCCATTCCGCGTTTTGGTGGTGAGGTGATCATGATAATTGCGGCCCGCGTAACAACCAGATGCGTTCAATTTCGCCCCATTGCGGCGAATGCAGGGTTATGCGTACCGCCACGGGGATCGCCTGTACTGACGACCAGCTCTCCTGCCAGCGCATACCATCATAGAACTGCAAACGAAGCGAATCCGCCGGAATCAACTTTTGCATTGTCGGCTTCACGCTGCCTGCTGCGTCGGTCAGCGGCCAGGCTAACCGTTCGAGATAACCGTCATGAATGCGGTAACCGACGGTGAGCAGATTACTGCGCGGCAGACGCATCAACGGATTAACCACACCGCCGCGCACAAAGCGCATCCCTTCACTCTCAGACGCCAGCACGCCAGCGCCAGCCAGTAACGCTGGTTCACGCTGGCCCTGATCGCCTCTTACCGGACGCGGCATCATTTGTGTCAGATCGTGGGTCAGAAAACTCATCGTTTGCTGCATGAGGTTTAGTTTTTGATCGTGTCCGGCGACGGCGCTATTCACGCGCGTGACGCCGTTAGTCACCTGCTGCGCCATCAGTGCCAGCGAGGCAAAAATGGCAATTGCCACCAGCATTTCCAGTAACGTGAAACCAGCGCGAGCCCTTCTCACTGTTGGCCTCCCACGGCGCTAAACCAGGCGCGTCGTGACTGAATCACCGGCGAAAAGTCTTCGTGAAGGCTGACTTCAATATCCACCGCCTGGAGCAGCGCGTTGCCTGTACTCAGCGGTGTGGTTCGCCAGTACCAGCGGCTTCCTGCCATATCGCTCTCGCCCTGATGCCTGACCGCCCGCTGCTCGCGGGTCATCAGGTAGAGCAGCGCGGTCTGGTTTTCAGCCACCCAGCCTGCTACCGTTTTTTCCTCAAGAACGTGCTGATTACTCAGCGCACCGCTGGCAATCTGTAACACCGCCGTGGCAGCCAGCGCAAAAATCGCCAGCGCGAGCATCACTTCCAGCAAGGTAAATCCGCGCTTCATCGCATCCTCTCATCACATTGATTGAGGGATAACGCGCCATCGTGTGCCAGTTTTACCGCCCAACATGCGTTTTGCGCCGCCGAGTAGAAGCGCAGCGTAAACGGCGTGGCGGGTTCAAAAGGCGAAAAACGGATCTGCGGCGTCTTCTTTTTCGCCTCTTTTTGCAGCTCCAGTTCAATATCGTGCAGCGTCAGGCGACGACGCTGCAGCTCCAGCGCATATTCCTTCTGCCAGATATCACTTCCGGGTTGTAACAGCATCTGCACCTGTTTCGGCTCCGTAACCTGTGCCGATAACCGGGTCGAGGAAACGGGCAACCACTGCCCGTGACGACGCTGCATAAACTGATAGCCAGGCGGGTCGATTAACACACCGAGTGTCTGCCCTTCAATCACTGCCCTGTCCTTAAACTGCGCAAAGCGAGTCAGAAAATCCTGCGCCGCTTTTTTCGCAGGCGGCTCTGAAGCGGTCGCAAACGTCTGTACCACGCCCGCACTGGCAAGGCCGATAAGGAAAATCACCAGCATGATTTCCAGAAGTGTGAATCCGCGTTCAGGCACTGATTACTGAAACTCCTGCAAATTCCAGTTACCGATATCTGCGCCAGCGCCCTCCCCGTTTTCCTGACCATCTGCCCCCAGGGTATAAACATCAAACAGTCCTTTTTCACCCGGGCTGAGATACTGATAATCATTGCCCCACGGATCTTTTGGCAGTCGTTTAATGTATCCACCGGTACGGTAGTTGCGGGAGTCCGCCATATTGGCCGGTTGCTGGATCAGCGCCTCAAGCCCCTGCTCGGTAGTCGGATAACGCCCGTTATCCAGTCGGTACATATCCAGCGCATTCTCCAGCGCCACGATATCGCTGATGGCTTTTTGCCGATCGGCTTTCTCTTTGTTGCCCAGCAGGTTAGGCACCACCAGACTTGCCAGGACGCCAAGAATAACAATCACCACCATCACTTCCAGCAGGGTAAAACCTGCCCGTGGTTTTTGTGTGCGGGATAACGAATTCATGTGATAACTCCGTAAATTACATTCCAACCATATTGTTCAGTTGCAGCATCGGCTCGAGGATGGCGATGACGATAAACAGCACCACGCCCGCCATCATCACCACCAGAGCAGGCTCAAACAGCCCCAACGCCAGCCCCACCTGGGTATCAAATTCTCGTTCCTGGTTAACTGCGGCCTGTTCAAGCATGGTTTCCAGTTCACCGCTCTGTTCGCCGGAGGCGATCATGTACAGCATCATCGGCGGGAACAGGCGCAGATCCGCCAGCGCGGCGCGCAGACTGCTTCCTTCGCGGACGCGATCTGCCGCCAGCAGCAGTTGTTGCTCGACATAGCGATTTGCCGACACGGCGGCAGCGGTCTGAATACCTTCCAGTAGCGGAACACTGCTGGCGGTGAGGATGCTTAAGGTGCGGGAAAAACGCGCCGTATTCAGCCCGCGCGCAACACGCCCCGTCACGGGCAAACGCAGCAAGGTTTTATCCCAGCGCAGGCGCATGGCAGGATTTTTGAGTAGCCGTTGCCCCAGCACCAGAAGCCCCAGCAATCCCGCCAGCCAGTAAACGCCGCTGGTCTGTAACGTGTCGCTCATGGCGATGAGCATGCGGGTGGAGGCAGGCAGCGCGTGTCCGAGATGATCAAACTGTTCGATAATTTTCGGCACTACTGCCGTCAGCAAAATAGTGACCACGCCCGTTGCCACCACCAGCAGTACCAGCGGGTAGAGCATGGCCTGCAGCAGGCGTGATTTCAGACGCTGCCGCTGTTCGGTGTAATCCGCCAGGCGATTAAGCACCACGTCGAGATGTCCGGATTTTTCTCCGGCAGCGACCATCGAACAAAACAGAGAATCAAAGACGCGGGGATGTTCGCGCAGGCTGTCCGACAGGGTGTAACCTTCCTGAATCCGGCTGCGTAGCGCCATTCCGAGGCTTTTTACATGCAGTTTTTCGCTTTGCTCACTGACCGCCTGTAAGCAGGTTTCCAGCGGCATTGCTGCCTGCACCAGCGTTGCCAGTTGGCGCGTGAACAGCGCCAGATCTGCCGCCGCCACGCGACGATGTGCGTGCCGCCGACGCTGCAACATTCCCCCTGCAGAAGCATTCATCCGGGCTTCAATGTGCACGGGGATAAGCTCTTTACCGCGCAACAACTGGCGGGCATGACGCGCTGAATCCGCCTCAATCATGCCTTTGGTTTTGCGACCATTACGCTCCAGCGCCTGATAGTAAAACAGTGCCATTACGCCTCCATGGTTACCCGCAGAACTTCATCGAGAGAGGTTTCTCCGGCGAGCACTTTCTCAATGCCATTGCTGCGGATGCCCGCAGAGTGTTGCCGGACATAACGTTCCAGCTCCAGCTCCCCGGCCTGACGGTGGATCAAATCACGCAATGTGGCGTCCACCACAATCAGTTCATGGATAGCGGTACGTCCGCGAAAACCTTTGTGATTACAGGCGGGGCAGCCCTGCGGATAGTACAGAGTGACGGCATGCGCATCGGTAATCCCCAGCAGGCGTTTTTCTTCGTCGGTGGCAGGCGCGGACTGGCGGCAATCGGGACACAGCGTGCGAACCAGTCGCTGCGCCATCACGCCCGTCAGACTGGAAGAGAGCAGGAAAGGCTCCACGCCCATATCCTGCAAACGTGTGATCGCCCCCACCGCCGTGTTGGTATGCAGCGTGGAAAGTACCAGGTGCCCAGTGAGCGACGCCTGAACGGCGATTTCTGCGGTTTCGGTATCGCGGATTTCACCGACCATCACCACATCCGGGTCCTGACGCAAAATCGCGCGCAGGCCACGGGCAAAGGTCATGCCGACGCGGGTGTTAACCTGTGTCTGACCGATCCCTTCAATCATGTATTCGATGGGGTCTTCAACCGTGAGAATGTTACGCGAATGGTTGTTCAGCTCCTGCAATCCGGCGTACAGCGTGGTGCTTTTGCCGGAACCCGTCGGCCCCGTCACCAGAAAGATGCCGTGCGGTTTGTGCAGTAGCTGGCGCAACTGCGCGGTCAGTTCGTGACTTAAACCCAGACGCTCCAGCGTCAGGCGGGCCTGGTTTTTGTCCAGCAGTCGCAGCACCACGCGCTCGCCCCAGGCGGATGGCATGGTGGAGACACGCACGTCAATCGCCCGACCGCCCAGCAGCAGCGCAATACGGCCATCCTGCGGTACGCGCTTTTCGGCGATATCCAGCCGTGCCATCACCTTAATACGCGATACCAGCAGCGAGGCCAGTTTGCGCCCCGGACGCAGCATTTCATGTAATGTGCCGTCAACACGAAAACGGATCACCAGACTCTTTTCAAACGTCTCGATGTGGATATCCGAAGCGCCTTCTTTAATCGCCTCTGCCAGCATGGCGTTGATCAGTTTGATGATCGGCGCATCGTCGTCACTTTCCAGCAGATCTTCCGTTTCCGGCAGCTCTTCTGCGAGGGTAAAGAAGTCCTCGGCAGAACCGAGATCTTCCATCAGCTGGCGAGCCTCGGAAGAGTCCCGCTGCCAGACGGCATTCAGTCGCTGTTCAAATTCGGCCTCGTCGATTTGCCGCAGCGTAAAGGGCGCGTTCAGCCCCCGCTGCAGCTCCTGCAAAACAGAGAGCGACAACGGATGAACATGGAGGATCTCCAGCGACGCTTCGCACCATGCCACCAGGCTAAACCGACGGCTGAAACTGTAGGGCAGACGCACGGTGTTAGCGGTGGTTTCCTGTGCTACAGGCACCATTAACGCGTTCTCCCGGCATTGAGGAATGCGCGAACTTCCGGCGGTAAGGCCTGATTTTGCGCTGGCAGTACCGGCTGCGCGGTGTGCGGCATCAGGCTTAAGCCTTGCTCATCGCGATAGATCTGCTCGGCGCGCATGTAGTTATATTTGCGCTGCGACACGCCGTCTGCCGCCATACCGTCACGCAGAATGGTCGGGCGGATAAACACCATCAGGTTACGTTTTTCTTTTTTATCCGCCGTCGATTTAAACAGGTTACCAATCAACGGGATATCGCCCAGCAGCGGCACTTTCGCCACGCTTTCTCCCGCCTGGTCGTCCATCAGACCGCCAAGCACGATCAGTTCACCATCGTTAGCCAGCACGGTGGTCTTCAGTTTGCGCTCACCAAACACCACGTCGAGGCTGGTCTGTCCTTCCACCTTCGACACTTCCTGCTCAATCACCATCTGTACCGCGTTACCTTCGTTAATCTGCGGCGTAACTTTCAGCATGATGCCGACTTTTTTCCTCTCTACGGTGTTGAAAGGATTGCTGTTATTGGAGCCAACGGTAGATCCAGTTAATACCGGAACGTCCTGGCCCACCATGAAGAAGGCTTCCTGGTTGTCCAGCGTGGTGATGCTCGGCGTGGAGAGCACGTTCGAGCTGGAGTCGTTTTTGACCGCCTGTACCAGCGCCATCCAGTCACCTTTCACCACGCCAACCGCCGTACCGCTAAAGCCGGAAAGTAGCTGAGCAAGCGTGGAGAGATCGCCGTTAGTATCCGGATTTATGGTGGTAGCGCCGTTTTCACTGATTACCGTCGAGCCTTTCTGCGGTTTCGCCTGAGAAATGGCTGCCCCCAGCGTGCCAATAGGGATCTGCGTACCGTTAGCAAACTGCATTAATCCGGCATCTTTCGACGCCCACTGCACGCCGAAGTTGATATTGCTGCCTTCAGCAACTTCCACGATCAACGCCTCGACGTGCACCTGAGCACGGCGAATATCCAGTTGTTCAATCACGCTTTGCAGCGACTGCATGATGTCCTGCGGCGCAGTAACAATCAGGGCATTACTGTGTTTGCTGGCGGCGATGGAGACAACCTCACGCCCGCTACCGACGGTGCCTTCCGCCTCTTCTTTAGCCGCCGTGAGCGTGCCGCTGACCTGCTTCAGCACATCGACCAGATCTTCCGCTTTGCTGTATTTGAGATAGAAAACCTGGCTGTTGCCGCTGCGCTCCATTTCTGAGTCCAGCCGACGGATCAGGCGGCGCATTTTGTCCCGCGTGGCCGGGTCACCACTGACAATCACACTGTTGGTGCGTTCGTCGGCGACAATTTGAGATTTCAGCGTCGCAGGCTGGTTCTCGCCGCTGTTTTTGGTCAGGCTTTCCAGCACGCGGGCGATTTCCGAAGCCGAGGCGTTATCCAGCGGGATCACCTCTTCAGTGCGATTACCCGCGTGATCCACACGCTGGATCACTTCCGTCAGCCGCTCCACGACGGAGGCGCGCCCGGTGAGCATAATCACGTTGGAGGGATCGTAATTAACAACGTTGCCTGAGCCTGCGCTGTCGATCATCTGGCGCAGAATCGGTGCCAGTTCGCGTACCGACACATTACGTACCGGCACTACTTTGGTGACCATTTCATCGCCCGCGTAGTTGTCGCTGCCTTCACCAACCAGCGGCAGCGGCTCGACTTTCGCGGCACTGGATTTCACCACCTTCAGCACGTCGTTTTCCATCGGTACGACCGCATACCCCTGTGCTTCCAGCAGGTTAAGGAATAGCTGATAATACTGGCGTTCATTGAGCGGGGTCATGGTGCGAATACTCACTTTCCCCTGTACGCCCGGCCCCATAATGATGGTTTTATTAAGGTTAGCGCCGACGGTTTCGATGAACGATTTCAGGTCGGTATCTTTAAAATTAGCGGTGAAAGTGGCTTCTTCCGCCCAGACCGGTGAACTGCATAATGCCGCTGCCAGCACCAGCGGCAGTAAACGCTTTTTTGTTTTGAGGCCAGTTGTCTTCTTACGCCAGACCGACAACGTCATATCACGCCAAAACACGATGAATGATTCTCCTGGATTAAATGCGGTTAGCGCAGCGCGATGGAAATGTCGTGGCGCGCACCCTTGCGTAAAACCGTAAGTTGAATGGAATCCATTGAAGGTAACTGCCGCATCAGAGCAATCATTGCTCGTGGATCAGTGAAATCCTGCTGATTTAGCGCAATGGCGATATCGCCTTCCTTGAAACCGCTGGCATCGAACAGAGAACGATCTGCCCCCGGCTTCACTGCATAACCGACAATCCCCTCCTTACGCACAGGCGTAAGCTGGATATAGTTAAAAATTTTCTGCGGATCTTTCGCCAGTGCCTGACGCACAGCAGTCGGGATCTCAACTGGCGCACTGGCAGCAGGCTCAGCAACAGCTTGCTTTGCTTCGTCACTGATGGCTTTTTTGTTGGTCACGGCTACGGTGGAACGCTCCTCTTCTGCCAGGCTCAGGCGCTCTATTTTTCCCTGATAGCGCAGCATCACATGGTCGCGATTGATTTCCTCAATCACTGCGTTGTGCGAGCCAAGCGTTTCACCCTGCAAATAGACCTGCTGTTTACCGCCTTCTTCAATAACCGCGCCGGGTCTGGCACCAAAGGCGATCCCGCGCAGCACCACATTAAGACGTGTTTCTGCCACAGGCACAGGTTCAGGTTGTTTTACCGGTGCGGCGACGGGCTGATATTTGCCAAACCAGTTTTGCTGGCTGATTAATTGCACGTCATTTTTATCGAACGTTTTTGCATCTGCACGGGGCGGTTTATTCGCCGATGGGGAAACCGCCGTATATTCCGCAGAAAAGGAGAAATAGCGCCAGAGTGAATGCGCCACTTTTGCAGAAATAATAAGCAGCATCAGCCAGAACATCGCGCGTACAATTTTTCGCAGATGCTCTTTGTCTGTATTAAGAGATTGTCTCTGGTTAAGAGTGTGACGAATTTTTGTCAGCCATTGAATGAGATAAATTCGTGCGTCACGAAAAACAACCCGCGCCAATTTATATCTACCCGACGTTATGCTTTGACTATTCCACAGGTGGTACGATCCAGTTTCCGCTGATACTGGTTACCTGTACGTGTATCATTAATCATTATGCTGTAATTAATTCCCTCGGTTATCATTAATTTCACCGTCGGGTCAGCGCACATTTGTCGTTGATAGCTGGTTAAAAAGGCATCAGGCGTCTGCGTGGTCTGAGCACCCGCTTCGCTGATAATGGTCATTTTTACCGTCGTGCCGCTACTTTGCGCCAGCACTAAGGTATATCCCGCAGATTTAATCGGCAGGTTTTGGCTGATATTTTGCACCTGTTTTTTCGCCAGTAAACTGGCATTTTCATTATGGCTGGCACAGCCACTTAATAATCCTGTAACGCTCAACAATAGCGATATTAATACCCTCCCTGGCATTTGTTTTATCGACATGGTAAATAATCTCTAAGGTTATTAATAAGAGTTAAAATGTCACTTTGATAATGACGTTGTTATCATTAAAACAATGCCTGTAGATAAAGTGTTGCTATACCGCCCAGACTTAAACACGGTCCAAAAGGCAGTGTGGTTGATCCTCTTTTTGTAATAACGGCATATATCAGGCCGCAGCATGAGGCGATTAAAGCAACGTTGGGCAGTGATAACGCCCCCACCCAGCCACCTAAAGCGGCGAAGAGTAATACATCGCCCATGCCTAATGCTTCTTTACGCAGAACTATTCCGGCTATCCAGCGCAGGGAGTAAAAAGTGATAAATCCCACCAGTACGCCGGTAACTGCGTCTTGTAGCGTTAACGGACTCTGTTGCGCCCATGCCGCAATCAGCCCGGTCCACAATACGCCCTGAGTAAAAACATCGGGCAGCCATTGGTTATCGAGGTCAATGACGCTCGCGGCAATCAGCCAGGCGGATAATATCATCACCGCCAGCCCCCATCCACTTTCTGGCCAGACCAGACTCGCCAGCAAAAAAGCGAGTGCCGTCAATAACTCCACCAGCGGATAACGCTTGCTGATTTTCGCCTGACAATCACGGCAGCGCCCTTTGAGCATCAGCCAGGAGAGCAGCGGAATATTGTCACGTATCCGGATGGTCTGCTGACAATGTGGGCAGTGCGAACGCGGTAGCGCAAGGCTTATTTTTGACTGCGCACTCGGCATTTCACCGTGAAACTCCGCCATTTGTTGGCGCAGCATGATGGGGTAACGCCAAATCACCACATTCAAAAAACTGCCGATAATCAATCCTCCGACGGTAGCCAGGACGGGCATCGCCGCGGGGTATTGCTGAAAAACATCAAAAAACATGGTTAAAGGTTATTTGTTGTAACTTGCCGGATGCGGGCCTGCAGGTGTATGCCATACGGCTTTCCTCCAGGCCCGATGCGCCTTATTTCATGCCGGATGCGGCGCGAGCGCCTTTTCCGGCATACAGGCTTACTCAGCTGACATCTTATGCTCGGTAACCTGATTAATGGTTTCCGGCCCTTGCTGCGGTTTCGGCAGATTAAGCGCCGCCAGCGTCTCGTAAGCCGACTGGCTCACACCGCCCTCGAAGTTCATCTCGCTCGCTCCCGGCAACTGGTAAGCATTCGCGCCCGGATTCCATTTCTTAAAGAACTCCGAAAGATCCGTCTGGGCGACCCAGGATGCACACAGCATCAGCGTGTCGGCAGCGTTACCGTTGGATTCGGCACAGTAATTTCTTTCGCCAAACTTGGTTTTGCCAACCTCATCGCCGCGTGCTTTACGGTGCATCAACTGGAACAGGTTCCAGCCTTTCATCCCTTCACGATCGCTGTAGAACTTAGGCAGGTCACCTTCTGGATACCACTGTTTGATATCAAAGTTTTTCTCTGCCCACTCCTTCAGCTGCGCGTACATCAGCAGACGGTCGCCCGCACCGCCGCGCGCCCATGCCTGACCGTTGCTCTCCTCCAGATATTCCGGCGCGACAGTAATATCGTCAGCGACACGGTTCATCTTGCCGAGATAGCGATCCTGCATGTACAGCGCCAGCACGTTGTTCGCTACTTCAGTTGCGCCAGGAACAGTCAGCGGCGTTTCGGCGGCGTTGTGCCCTACTTCGTGCCAGATCAACCAGTCGTTCAGCGGCGTCGTCGGCAGCGTGGTGCTGTTCGTCGAGAAGCTGCTGTTCATTACCGGATAACCCGAGTGCGCATCACCGATGGAGATCTGCACATCGTTGGTGAAACGATGCTTGTGCCCCGTCAAGTTTTTATAGGTAAACATCCGGTGCTTACCGTCTTCATCATTACGACCGTAGAAGTCATTCATCGAGCTGGCAAAGGTATCCAGATCTTTAGCGAATTCTGCTACACCACCAGTGAAATTGCTGGCCTCAAGGTTCTTCTTCGGCGTGGTATAAACGAAAGCGTCTGATTCCAGCTCGCCCAGCGGCGCAGGGGAGTTCAGAGCGTTTTTCCATTCGCCGTCTTTATAGAACGGCGCTTTTACCACACCAGTAAAGGTGAATTCGGCTGACTCATTCTTTGGGCTGTTGCCCTTGATATAAATCAGACCACCGTAAGGCACCTTGAAGGTCACCTTATCATTGGCTTTCAGATCATAGGTTTTCGTCACTTTTGGCGGACGGTTCAGCGCGACTTCATGCTTCTCGCGTCCGGTCAGATCGTCGGCCAGCGCCACGGTGACAGTCACAGGAACTGATGCAGAAGACTCAATGGTGACCTCTTTCTGAGCCGGAGCCCACAGGCCAGTAGACTGCATGTTACCCGCAAACCATTTGGTCGGATTGGAGTACAGGCTGATGGTTTCAGTAACCTTCTCACCTTCTGCCGATACCGCTCCCGGATACTTCTCGACATCAACTTTGATGTTCAGATCCCACCAGGAACGACCCAGCATCAGGCGCGTCAGCGGTTTTTCCATATAGTTGAGCGGATAGCTCGGGTTCATCATGCCCGCTTTATTAACGCTCTTCTCGCCGTAGATCATGTTGTTATCGACCAGCGATTTTTTCAGCTCATCAGAACACTGCGTGCCGCCAGTATAGGCATCGTTGGCGTAGCAGTTCAGGAACTCGGTGAACGTTTTAAAGCCCAGCTCGTCATCCTTGTCGTTTTCATAGCGATATTCAATTTTATTCCACAGCCAGACCGACATGTTCTGGTACAGACGTTCCAGATCGACGCTGCTCAGACGCTCACCTTTGCGACCATTGGTCCGGAAGTAGAGCTCATGCTGATACAGACGCTGAATGTTGGTGCCTAAATCCGCAGCCTGCACCATCGCTTTTGCCGTGTCGGCGTTAAGGCTTAGTTGCGTATACTGTGGAACATACATGCCACCAGTAACCGGAACGTTCGTGCCAGGACGGTATTCCAGGCAGTTGATTTCGTAGTGATATGTCGAGTCCTTACACTCCTCTAATCCCTTGAATTTTTCCAGAATTTTCTTCTTCGCAGCATCCAGAGATTCAGTCGTTTTGTGGTCGGCTTCATCGATAAAGGCGAATTGAGTTACCTGTTTACCATCAACCTCTTCTTGCCAGCTGGCTACTTCCAGTTTCGGTTTCTTATCAGGCTTGTTATCAATCTGATATTTCCAGGTAACTTTTCCTGTTTTGGAATCAATGGTGTACGGCAGCTCACCCTCCACAACCGGATAACGTTCATAAACCCAAATGCCAGTCGCTCGACGCTGGCGCACGCGGTCTGGATAACCCTGCGGATCGTTATTCACCACCGACTTGTTCAGTGCCATTGACAGGCCTGCGGCATCCAGCAGACGCACAAAGCCAGACGCGCTCTCTTCCTTAAGATTGCTCATCACGTTTTCCATGATCAGCACCGAACCGCCTTTGTTCAGATAGGCGATCAGATCGGTCACATCCTGCTGGCTCAGCTTCGGTTTGCTGGTATCTGCACGCAGAGGCACTGCATAGGGATCGCCCCCCACCTGAGTCACATACTCAAAGCCGTTAAGGATCAGCAGCGGCATTTTCTGCGGATCGAGATCGCCATAGCTACTTAAATGCTCAACGGAGATACCCGCAAAATCCGGATGGAAGCCGAACTCAGCACTGTTTCCTGTAACCTGACCATGACGTTTGAAATAGACAGTATCCAGGTTGGTGCCTACGGTCATGCTGGCTTTCGCGTCCGGCGTCCATTTATCGTTGGACAGATAGCGCAACACGTTCTGCATAAAGTGCTTCATATCATTAGAATCACTGTTACGCGTACACTGACCGTTTTTATCAACACCGCCTTCCCAGCTGTAACCGTTCGGACAGCGCAGAATGCTGTTGTAGTGCGGGTTACCGATAACCATCAGCTTACCTTTGCCGACTTGCCCCAGCGAGATAAACGGCAGGTTGAAGGTGGCAGTTTCGCGTGTCACGTTCTCCGGGCGCACAATGGAAGGTGCTTCCGTAATGTACGCCAGCTCGTTTTTATCCCAGGCGCGTTTTTCGCCGAAGGCCAGCCAGTAGTTTTTATCATTACGCGCCATCAGAATCGGGAAGGCCGCGTTGGAGATATTCACCACCGCCTGACCGCGCGCATTACCGGTGCTACCATAGAAGTTGGTAGAGTCATGGAAGACGTGGAATTTCGTCACCGATTTGTAATCTTCATCCACACCCCACAGCTTGTTAATAACGCCCTGAATCTGGCCGTCATTAACATTGCGCGTCGTCAGCGAGAACCAGCGAGCCTCGTTACAACCGTCGGTTTTCGCACAAATCGCGGTATCGATCTCTTTGGCTTGACCCGTCTTAAACTGCTCAATAAATTCGTTTGGCAGATTAACAACTTGCTCACCTTCATCCAGCGTCGCACCGTTGGATAACGAGAGATTGATAATCTCGTTGATCACGTTGGGATATTCGGCAAAGACCTTGCGTACATCGTCCGGAACAACACGGGTATTATTTTGCCCGGTCGTCGAATAGCGATGAATAAGCTGATCGATATTCGCCCCGCGAACTTCATCACCCAGTTCAGTCAATGCAATGGTCGACTTATTGCCGCGCACTGAACCCAGTTCAAAGGTATCGATACCAAAGGAGATGGTTTCGCCCCAGCTAAAGGAAAATTCACCATTTTCCCCTGTCACGCCACGGCCTGAATTGGTGTAGTAGTTGACGCCAGCAACACCATATCCCTGGCTATCGACCAGTCGGCCTTCGGAGAGAATGATTTCCGAAGGTTGATACTGATAAAACTGTTCCGCGTTAGCCGACACGAAGGAAGCGTTCAGATCCGGTTTTGTTCCCGGCGTGGTGACAGGCACGACCGGTGAGGTATGAGTGGATGGCGCTTTATCGGTCGCAGCATTGTTTTCCACCTCTTCATTGACCAGCTTTTTGAACTCTTCCGGTGCCAGATCGATTTGCTTATACAGCGAGTCGAAGCGTTTACTCTCGATCACTGAGGAGAACTCCAGGCACACCTGTTCTGTATCCGCCGGGCAACTGTTCATGGAGGTGACTAGCGAGAGCGCATTGCTTTTCTTGTTGTCGGAAGCCGCCAGTTCTTGCGCGTCCTCAAGACTAAACGACACTTTTTCAACCGCACGCAGGCTACGCGCAGCTTCTGACTGGGTGTCGAAGGTAGCAATTGTCGTGTTGTTCCCTGCCACACAGGTGACTTTGTCGCCTGGTGTAAAGGTAAAGCCATCGCTGGATTCATCATTACAGGTGATATCACCAGTTACCCGCAGGCTTCCGCCCAGGGTCAGATAACCCGTTTTCGTAGGAACAGGTTCTGGCTCCGGTTCTGGTGTTGGCTCAGGATCAGGTGTCGGTTCCGGCGTAGGTTCAGGCTCCGGCGTTGGCTCAGGCGTCGGCTCCGGGTTTGGTGTTGGATCAGGTTTCACTTCCGGCAAAGACCCTGTTCCAGAATCTACAGGCGGCGTATCGGAGGAAGATCCGGAACCACCGCCATCACAACCGGCTAACAGGGTTGCGCTCAAAATAGCCGCTAAAAGCGATTTCTTATATTTAAATTTCTTATTCATTAATAACGCAAGTGACAAAACAATGTTAAAAAATTCGTAACTGGGAGAAATAGTTTTATGCTTTATCTTCTCTAATAACTTCCTCCATTCTTAAGAAAACGACATCATTGATAGAAAACAGGTGAAATTTATAAGAATAACCCCTATACGATGTCTATCTGGCTATTTTTACGAAATTTCAACAAACAAAAAATTAACAACATTTCACAACGTAACTATATAAATTTGTTGGTAGTTTTAACGATTAAGATTGCAAAAGCAACAGATAGAACGGTGTTTGCTCATCAAGCGAACATAATTAATACAGACTTGTTTTGCGTGATAAAAAAATAGATGTTCTCACGCTCTTAATTATTTAGCAGGTTATCTGAACGCAAAACATTATTGCTGCATGGATAATAAAGCGAGAAATGATTTTCAATTAATAAGACAGAATAATGTAAATGAAGCCGGATGATATTAACGATCATCCGGCTTTATTGATTTACGAGACTAACATCCCGGTAAACACATACGCCTGCAGCAGGGTGATAATGCCGATAACGCTGGCAAAAATCAGACTGTGCTTCACGGTGTAGCGGAACAGTTCAGATTCTCGGCCCACCATGCCCGTCGCGGCGCAGGCCACGGCGATAGATTGCGGGGAGATCATCTTGCCAGTTACGCCGCCGCTGGTGTTTGCTGCCACCAGCAGGGTGTCAGAGACGTTGATTTGCTGCGCCGTGGTCGATTGCAGTGAACCAAACAGGGCGTTAGAGGAGGTGTCCGAGCCGGTAAGGAATACGCCCAGCCAGCCGAGAAACGGTGAGAAGAACGGGAACATCACGCCTGTACCTGCCAGTACCAGCGCCAGCGTGGTGGACATGCCAGAATAGTTGGTGACGAAGGCGAACGCCAGCACCATGCCAATCGACAGTATCGGCCACTTCAAGCTAATTAGCGTTTCGGCAAAGACGCCAATACCTTTCTTGATCCCCACACCGAGGATGAAGATAGAGATAATCGCTGCAATAAAAATAGCGGTGCCGCCAGCCGAGAGGGGGTCGAATTTAAACACCGCATCCATTGGCGTTGGTTGGGCGACAATGGGTGCCGCTTTCAACACTTGTTGATGCAAATGAGGGATCTGGAAATTAATCACCAGTGAATAAAACGCGCCGCCCGGAGCAAATAACGCTTTAAACGGCTTCATGGTCCAGATGGTGACCAGCACCGTTAAGATTAAAAACGGTGACCACGCTCGAATGATTTGCCCCAGACTATATTCTGAAGGCACGGGACCGCCAGAAGATGGCTTATTTACCACCATCGCACCTGCGGATTGTCCCATGCTGATTGCCGTTTCGGTATTTTTCGGCCGCCAGACTTTAAGGAATAAAGCGAGTGAGACGATACTCACCAGCGCCGAAGTAATATCCGGCAGTTCCGGACCAATATAGTTAGAGGTAAAGAACTGAGTGACAGCGAAGCTTCCCCCAGCAACCAGCGCCGCTGGCCACGTCTCTTTCACCCCTTTCCAGCCGTCCATCATTGCTACCAGCCAGAACGGCACAAGAACCGACAGGAACGGTAACTGACGTCCCGCCATTGCGCCAATGTGGAACGGATCGATTCCCGTTACCTGACCGGCGACCAGAATCGGCACGCCCAACGCACCAAACGCCACCGGCGCAGTATTGGCAATCAGACACAGCCCCGCCGCGTATAACGGTTTGAAGCCCAGGCCCACCAGCAGCGCACCGGTAATCGCCACCGGCGCACCAAAGCCAGCCGCCCCTTCCAGCAGCGCGCCAAAGGAGAAACCAATCAGTAACACCTGCAAACGCTGATCGTCGGTGATGGAGATAACCGAGCTGCGGATAATATCGAACTGCCCGCTGGCAACGGTTAATTTATACAGGAACACCGCCGCGACAATAATCCACGCTATTGGCCATAATCCATAAATAAAGCCATAGCCCGCAGCAGCAAATGCCATATCAATCGGCATTTTAAAGGCGAATATTGCAATCAGGATAGATAATATAAGGGTTATTGCTCCAGCGACATGTCCTTTCAGACGTAATACCGCGAGTGCAACGAAGAAGAATATTATCGGGATCAGGGCGACCAGAGCGGATAGCCCCAGTCCTCCCATCGGCATATACATTTGGGTCCAGGTAACCATATTGTTCAGTCTCTTATTATCTTTATATGCTTGATATACTTAAGGTTGTAATAAGCAAAAGAGGACTGAACTGTAAAATATAGGCGTTATACTTTACAGCAACAGTACGCCGCTAACGCAATTGCTACCTCTGGCATAACAAGTATATCGGGTAAGGGTTTCTGTTCCGCACACGCAGGCGCAGAGTATCGTTAAGATGTCCATATTGTTGTTTTAGGCCCGCTAGTAATGCGCTACGGGTATTTAATATTGTTAAACCCTGATAATCGCTCCGGTTATTTCCGGGATAAATGTACTACCGCAGTTACTATCATAGCCCCGACAATAAAACTTGCCGGGGCTTTTTTGACGCTATTAATGACTTTCTTTTTCGCGTAAACGCCAGGCGTGTAATAACGGTTCGGTATAACCGTTTGGCTGTTTCACGCCGAGGAAGATTAAATCGCTGGCAGCTTTAAAAGCACACGAGTTAGCGAAATTCCCCGCCATCGGACGATAAGCCGGATCGCCAGCGTTTTGCTGATCAACCACTTTCGCCATATTCTCCAGCGACGCCTGCACCTGTTCTTTGGTCAGAATACCGTGACGTAACCAGTTGGCGATATGCTGGCTGGAGATACGCAGCGTTGCGCGGTCTTCCATCAACGCCACATTGTGAATATCCGGCACTTTTGAACAACCAATCCCCTGCTCCACCCAGCGCACCACGTACCCCAGAATCCCCTGCACGTTGTTATCCAGCTCTTGTTGGATCTCTTGCGCCGACCAGTTAGCATTTTCAGCAACCGGAATAGTCAGCAGATCGTCCAGCAGCGGTTCAAATTCAGCATTGAACTCGGTCTGGGCAATGTTGGCTTGTACGCTCTGTACGTTGGTTTGGTGGTAGTGCAGCGCATGGAGCGTAGCAGCGGTTGGTGACGGAACCCAGGCTGTGTTTGCCCCGGCACGCAGTTGGTCGCCCTTCTGGCTGTACATGTCTGCCATCAGGTCCGGCATTGCCCACATGCCTTTACCAATTTGCGCTTTACCGCGCAGCCCACAGAACAGACCGGAAAGCACGTTATTACGCTCGTAGGCTTTGATCCAAGGCGTCGATTTCATCTGATTTTTACGCAGCATCGGGCCAGCTTCCATCACCGAATGCATTTCATCGCCGGTACGGTCGAGGAAACCGGTATTGATGAACGCCACGCGGTTGCGCGCCTGAGCGATACAGCTACGCAAGTTCAGCGAGGTCCGACGTTCTTCATCCATAATGCCCATTTTCAGGGTATTCGGTGCCATACCGAGCATTGTCTCAATGCGGGTAAACAGTTTGTTGGCGAACGCCACTTCCTGCGGACCGTGCATTTTCGGTTTCACAATATAGACGCTGCCAGTGCGCGAGTTTTTCTGCACTTTTAAATCATAGAGGGCAATCGCGCCAGTCATGACGCCATCAAGAATGCCTTCCGGGATTTCATTGCCTTCGCTGTCCCAAATCACAGGAATGGTCATCAAATGACCCACGTTGCGGATAAACAGCAGCGAGCGTCCGTGCAGAGAAATTTCAGAGCCATCGGCGGCGGTGTAATGACGATCGTCATTCAGTTTACGCACGATTTGCCGACCGTTTTTCTCCATTTTCTCTTGCAGAGTCCCCTGCATCAGGCCCAGCAGGTTGCGGTACAGCAGGATTTTATCTTCCGCATCAACCGCCGCGACCGAATCTTCGCAGTCGAGAATGGTACTGATAGCAGCTTCGACGATAACATCGTTGATGTGCGCCGGATCGTCTTTGCCAATCCGCCCATTGGCATCGATTTGCAGCTCAATATGCAGGCCGTTATTTTTCAGCAAAATGCAGGTCGGCGCAGCGGCATCGCCACGGTAACCGACAAACTGTGCTGGAGTACGTAACGTGGTTTCTTTACCATTTTTCAACTGGATGCGTAATTGTTTATCAACCACCTTAAACGCCACCACATCCTGATAGCTGCCGTTTTCCAGCGGTAGAGATTCATCGAGGAAACGCCGAACCCAGGCGATAACCTGCTCACCGCGTTGCGGATCGTAGCCGCTGACCATCGCCCCTTCCTGCGGAATGATGTCGCTGCCGTATAACGCATCGTACAGTGAGCCCCAGCGAGCGTTCGCCGCGTTCAGCGCGTAGCGGGCGTTCATTGCCGGAACCACCAGCTGCGGCCCCGCCTGGCTGGTGATTTCGCTGTCAATGCCCGTGGTTTCCACCGTCACGCGCTCCGGTTGCGGCACCAGGTAGCCCAGTTCACGCAGGAAAGATTTATAGGCCGCTTTATCTTTTACCGGCCCCGGATTGCTGCGATGCCACTCATCAAGCGCTGCCTGAATGCGATCGCGTTCTGCCAGCAACTGACGATTTTCTGGTGCCAGATCATGAACGATCTCATCAAAATTGCGCCAGAACGCCGCAGCGTCCAGCCCTGTTCCCGGTAAAACTTCTTCATCCACAAAACGTTTAAAATTGGCGTCAATGCGTAAACGGCTCTGGGTTATGGTTTGACTCATTGTTTATCTCCTCGTTTTCGCTTATTTCGCCAACACCGCTGCTGCCGCTTTCGCGACCTGCGCATCCTGTGCTCCGGTTAAACCAGAAACGCCCACGGCACCAATAATTTGCCCATCCACAACAACCGGTACGCCGCCTTCCAGCGACGTTAATAACGGCGCAGTCACGAACGCGGTACGTCCGTTGTTCACCATCTCTTCATAGCCCTTAGTTTCACGACGCCCCAGCGCGGCGGTACGCGCTTTCTCCTGGGAGATATAAGCCGCAATCGGCGCGCAATCGTCCATGCGACTTAACGCCAGCAGATGACCGCCGTCATCGGCAACAGCAATGGAAACAGACCAGTTATTTTTCTGCGCCTCTTCCTGACCTGCGGCAATAATTGCACTCGCCATTTGCTGGCTAAGAATGACTTTAGTTTTCATTTTGTTATTCCTTTTCAAGGGCTTGTTCTACAATTTCAATCCAGTGACGCACAGAGGTACGACCGGCGCTCGCCAGATGCGTCTGGCAACCAATGTTGGCGGTGACGATCATTTCCGGTTTGCCGCTTTCCAGCGCATTCATTTTGTTATCCCGCAGCTGGCGTGCCAGATCGGGATGCGTTAACGCATATGTTCCCGCTGAACCGCAGCACAGATGGCTGTCGGGAACGTCCGTTAAGGTAAATCCAAGACGAAGCAACACTTTTTCCACTTCGCCGTTCAGCTTTTGCGCATGTTGTAGGGTACACGGACAGTGGAAGGCCAGCTTTTTATCGCCGCGAATTGCCAGTTTTTCCAGCGGTTCCTCGCGCAGAAGTTCGACTAAATCGACCGCCAGTTCACTGACCTGACGCGCTTTATCGGCATATAACGCATCGTTTTTCAGCATCTGCCCATACTCTTTGACAAACGCGCCGCAGCCGCTGGCGGTTTGCAAAATTGCCTCGGCACCTGCTTCAATCGCGGGCCACCAGGCATCAATATTATTGCGCGCCCGTGCCAGCCCTTTCTCCTGCGCATTAAGATGATAGTCCACCGCGCCACAACAGCCTGCTTCGTTAGCTGGCATGACGCTGATCCCCAGACGATCCAGCACTCGCGCAGTTGCCGCGTTGGTGTTGGGCGAAAGCGTAGGCTGGGCGCAGCCTTCCAACATTAAAACCCGACGCTTATGGCGCAGCGGCGGACGCGGTTTAGCTTTCACCGTTTCAGCAGGCAGTTTTGCTCTGACCTGTTCCGGTAAAAACGGTCGCAGCACCAGCCCTACCTGCGTCAGCGCACGGAAGACCGCCGGACGCGGCACTACCTGGCGCAATCCTTCGCGCAGTATTCGCTCCGGCAGTGGGCGTTTCACTTTCTGCTCGACAATATCACGCCCGATATCCAGCAAATTGTGATAGCGCACACCAGAAGGACAGGTGGTTTCACAATTGCGGCAAGTGAGGCAGCGATCGAGATGCTCCTGTGTTTTAAGCGTGACTTCGTTGCCTTCCAGCACCTGTTTAATCAGATAGATGCGCCCGCGCGGCCCGTCCAGTTCATCGCCCAGAAGCTGATAGGTTGGGCAGGTTGCGGTACAAAATCCGCAGTGAACACAGGCGCGCAGGATGCTGTCGGCTTCCAGCGCGCGCGCGTTCTGCCGCATCTCTTCAGTTAATTGGGTTTGCATAGCCTGCTCCTCAAAGTTCCGCGTACATGCGACCGGGGTTAAACACGCCGCAAGGGTCGAGCTGCTGTTTAAGCTGCTGGTGATAGCGGAATAAAGGAGCCGGTAGCGGGGCAAAACCACCATCTCCGGCACTAAAGCGGGTCGCATGACCGCCAGCGTTGCGGGCGATGCGATGGATTTGATTGTCCTCGGCTGTCGATTTCAGCCAGCGTAACGCACCGCCCCAGTCGATCAGTTGCTCGCCGGGTAAATCCATCATCGGCGCATCGCTGGGTAATGAAATGCGCCATAAGGTACCTGGTAACGAGAAGAACGGCAGTTGTTGTTCACGCAATTGCTGCCAGAACTGACCCGCAACCTCTTCGCCCCCCAGCAGTTCACGCGCCGCTTTTACCGATCCTTCGCCGCCCTCAAGGCGGATCCACAACGCATTGTCGAAGTAACATAAGCCACTAATGGGTAGCGGCTGGAGTTGCCACTGGGCGATTTCGTTCATGGCTTCTTGCAGGCTGATTTCCCGACGCAGGCTCAGGGAGGCGCGCGGTCGCGGTAACACTTTCATCGAGATTTCAGTGAGCACGCCAAGACAACCGTAGCTTCCGGCCATTAACCGTGAGAGATCGTATCCGGCAACGTTTTTCATCACTTCACCACCAAAACGCAGATGTTTTCCAGCGCCGGTAATGATGCGCGTGCCGAGGACAAAATCGCGGACCGAACCGCTCCACGGGCGACGCGGCCCCGCCAGCCCGCAGGCGACCATCCCGCCCCAGGTGGCTTCTTCACCATAATGCGGCGGCTCACAGGGGAGCATTTGCCCGGCGCTCTCCAGCGCCGCTTCAATCGCCACCAGCGGCGTTCCGGCACGCGCGGTTATCACCAGCTCGGTCGGGTCGTAATTAACAATGCCGCGATGACAACGCACATCCAGCGTTTGCCCGGTGACAGGGCGACCTAAAAAGGCTTTGCTATTGCTGCCCTGAATCACCAGCGGCGTTTTATCGCTAATTGCCTGATTCACCTGCTCCAGCAGCGCCTGGCTGTAATCACACTCGCGTAGCATCAGAAACGCTCCAGTTCAGGGAAAGGTAAATGACCGTGATGCACATGCATGGCACCAAATTCAGCACAGCGGTGTAGCGTGGGAATGTTTTTCCCAGGGTTCAGCAAACCATCGGGGTCAAACGCCGCCTTGACCGCATGGAAGGTCGTGATTTCATCGCTGTTGAACTGGGCGCACATTTGATTGATTTTTTCTCGCCCGATGCCATGTTCCCCACTGATGCTGCCGCCAACTTCAACGCAGAGTTCGAGGATCTTCCCACCCAGCTCTTCCGCGCGGGCAAATTCACCGGGTTCGTTGGCATCGAAAAGGATTAACGGGTGCATGTTGCCATCTCCGGCATGAAAGACGTTGGCAACGCGTAAATCATATTGCTGCGATAAACGGGCAATGCCTTCCAGTACGCCAGGCAGTGCGCGACGCGGGATGGTGCCATCCATGCAGTAGTAATCCGGGGAGATACGTCCTACCGCCGGGAACGCATTTTTGCGACCGGCCCAGAAACGTACGCGCTCTGCTTCGTCCTGTGCCAGACGGACGTCAGTCGCACCCGCTTTCAACAAGATGTCGTTAACCCGCTCGCAGTCTTCCTGTACGTCAGACTCCACGCCGTCCAGTTCGCATAACAAAATCGCTTCGGCGTCGACGGGATAACCGGCATGAATAAAATCTTCCGCCGCGCGGATCGACAGGTTATCCATCATCTCCAGCCCGCCGGGGATAATGCCATTAGCGATGATGTCACCAACCGCAAGTCCGGCTTTTTCTACCGAGTCAAAGCTTGCTAACAGAACCCGCGCCACGGGCGGCTTCGGCAACAGCTTCACCGTCACTTCGGTGGTCACGCCGAGCATACCTTCCGATCCGGTGAACAACGCCAGCAGGTCAAAACCAGGCGAATCCAGCGCATCCGATCCTAGCGTCAGCGCCTCGCCATCCAGCGTTTGCACTTCAATTTTCAGCAGGTTATGTACGGTCAGACCATATTTCAGGCAGTGGACGCCGCCGGCATTTTCCGCCACATTGCCGCCAATCGAGCAGGCGATTTGTGAGGAAGGATCCGGCGCGTAATAGAGATTATGCGGCGCAACGGCCTGGGAGATCGCCAGGTTACGCACGCCCGGCTGCACGCGCGCGCGGCGACCAACGGGGTTAATGTCGAGGATCTCTTTAAAGCGCGCCATCACCAACAACACACCTTTTTCCAGCGGCAGCGCGCCACCAGAAAGCCCGGTGCCTGCACCACGGGTCACCACCGGCACACGCAGGCGGTGGCAGACAGCCAGAATCGCCGTCACCTGTTCCATCTGCTTAGGCAGAACAACCAGTAATGGACGCGTGCGATACGCGCTCAACCCGTCACACTCGTAAGGAATGATCTCCTCATCGGTATGCAGGATCTCAAGTCCAGGGACATGCTCACGCAGTGCCATCAGTACCGATGTGCGGTCGACATCGGGTAAAGCGCCATCAAGACGCTCTTCGTACAAGATGCTCATGAGTAGGCTTCGCTTTGTTGTGTTGTGTGGCAGCTGATTTTTGCGCGCTGCTTCTGTGAACAGTTATTAAGCGGGCTTTTCGTTTTCGTCTATCTCTTTAGCTACCGGTCAGACCATTTTTTTTCCAGCTCTGTGACCTTGTCTTGGTTAACTCAATGTTAAATTGATGTAACATAATCACTTACGTGATGTGCGTGTTTTGCGAGTTAAGAACAGAAAAATTGGTCCTACCTGTGCACGAGGTCCGGGAATGAAAGATGAACGTCGCCCTATTTGCGAAGTGGTTGCAGAGAGTATCGAACGGTTAATTATCGACGGCGTACTGAAGGTCGGTCAGCCGCTTCCCTCGGAACGTCGACTGTGTGAAAAGCTCGGCTTCTCACGCTCCGCACTGCGTGAAGGGCTGACCGTGCTGCGCGGGCGCGGGATTATTGAAACGGCGCAGGGTCGCGATTCTCGTGTCGCACGGCTTAATCGGGTGCAGGACACCAGCCCGCTAATTCATCTGTTCAGCACGCAGCCGCGAACGCTGTACGATCTGCTCGACGTTCGCGCATTACTGGAGGGCGAATCGGCAAGGCTGGCGGCAACGCTGGGAACGCAGGCTGATTTTGTTGTGATAACTCGCTGTTATGAAAAAATGCTCGCCGCCAGTGAGAATAACAAAGAGATTTCGCTGATCGAACATGCGCAGTTGGATCACGCTTTCCATCTCGCCATTTGTCAGGCTTCTCACAATCAGGTGCTGGTGTTTACGCTGCAATCATTGACCGATCTGATGTTTAATTCAGTGTTTGCCAGCGTAAATAATCTCTACCATCGACCACAGCAAAAAAAGCAGATCGATCGCCAGCATGCGCGGATCTACAACGCGGTGTTGCAGCGGCTGCCGCACGTCGCCCAGCGCGCAGCACGCGATCATGTGCGGACCGTGAAAAAGAATCTCCACGATATCGAGCTGGAAGGCCACCATTTGATTCGCTCGGCGGTGCCGCTGGAGATGAACCAGAGTTAGCTGGTATTAAATCTGCTTTTCATACAATCGGTAACGCTTGTACGGCTCCGCCCCAATGCGTTCCAGCATGTTATTCATGCCTGTATTGGTTTCGAGGATCCATGACATCTCCAGCGCATCGATCTTCCGGCGGGCAAACGGATCGCGTAAGGCTTCAATCAATAACAGCGCAATCACCGGGCCGATGCGGCTGAACTGATACTCGTCGCGCACGCCCATCAGCGGTACTCGCGCAGTTCGCACACCGCTGACTTTCAAACGCCACAGCAATTTTGCCCAGCCGAAGGGAAAGAGCGATCCGTTCAGATCGGCAATCGCCTCGTTGATGTTCGGCAAGCCGACAATAAACGCGCAGGGTGCAGAATCAATCTCAGCGATATAGATCATATCGTCCGGCACCAGATATTTAAGTTGATCGCCCATGGTCGCGAATTCATGTTCGGTAAACGGCACAAATCCCCAGTTGTGCTGCCAGCCAGAGTTGAAAATCTCACGCAGGATCTGCATCTCTTCGGCAAACCGCTGACGATTGATGCAGCGAATGGTCACCTTTTTGCGCACCTGATCCATCAGTTTTTTTAGCGCCGGAGAGAAAGTGAGATCGGTTCGCTGCATCCACCACGCCAGTAAATCAATGCCTTTGTGATAACCCAGTTGTTCAATATGCGCGGCATACCACGGTTTGCCGTGTGGCATCATCGCACAGGGTGGTGTGTCAAAACCTTCAATCAGTAATCCGCTTTCCTGATTGATATTCAGGCTGAAAGGACCGCTGATCTTACTTGCACCTTGTGACTTCAACCACGCTTCCGCTGCGCCAAACAACGCGGCAAAAACCTGCGGATCATCAATGGCGTCAATCATGCCGAAATGACCGGTATCTTTGCCGTAACGCTCGCGGTGCAAGGTATCTATTTGCGCGGTAATACGCCCAACTATCTGCCCCGCTTTTTTTGCCACCCACGCCTGCCAGATGATATGGTCCGTCCCCGGATTTTTCGCAGACAAATGCTCGTTGCGTTCAATGAATAAAGGGGGTATCCAGTTTGGATCGTCGGGATAAAGTGATGACGGAAAAGCGATAAATGCCTTAAGGTCATTTTTATTAATTACTTTTTCAATTTTAATCATCAGCAGATCGCATTCCATAGTTCTGTTCTGTGGGTAACAAATAATTAACGGTGACAAACAGGTTGCAACAGCAACGAACGGCACCTTAATAATCAACCCAATGAATACAAACGACGAATAAATAGTATTTATTAATGATTACGATAAGGTCAGAGACTACACAGAAGCGCCACAATGCCTTTTGTCGATTTAAGGCGACCGGACAAGGCTTCTTCTTAATATATTCATAAATTAAATATCATTCACAATAAAAACAAAAAAACTCAAACTCATTATTTAAATCAATGTTCATTTTCACACTGATGAAAATACTATCTCATTTATCTTTTATGCCTATATAATCCACCGCATTATTGTCATTTTATTTTGGATATCCAATTTTTTCGTGGTGTATATGTCTAATAAAATCTTTACGCATTCCCTACCTATGCGCTATGCCGATTTTCCAACGCTTGTTGATGCTTTGGACTACGCCGCTCTGAGTAGCGCCGGAATGAATTTTTATGACAGACGTTGCCAACTTGAAGATCAACTGGAATATCAGACGTTAAAAGCACGTGCCGAAGCTGGTGCGAAGCGGTTGTTATCGCTGAACCTGAAAAAAGGCGATCGCGTGGCACTGATTGCCGAAACAAGTAGCGAGTTCGTAGAGGCTTTTTTTGCCTGCCAGTATGCCGGCTTAGTCGCCGTCCCGTTGGCGATTCCAATGGGCGTTGGTCAGCGGGATTCCTGGAGCGCCAAATTGCAGGGTTTACTGGCAAGTTGCCAGCCCGCAGCCATTATCACTGGTGATGAGTGGTTGCCACTGGTCAATGCCGCGACGCATGACAACCCCGAATTACATGTTTTAAGCCACGCCTGGTTTAAGGCATTACCGGAAGCCGATGTTGCGCTCCAGCGTCCAGTTCCGAACGATATCGCCTACCTCCAGTACACCTCCGGCAGCACCCGTTTTCCCCGTGGCGTCATTATCACCCATCGCGAAGTGATGGCTAATCTACGTGCTATAAGCCACGACGGCATTAAATTACGCCCTGGCGACCGCTGCGTCTCCTGGCTGCCTTTCTACCATGATATGGGACTGGTCGGCTTTCTCCTGACCCCCGTCGCCACGCAGCTTTCAGTAGATTATTTGCGCACTCAGGATTTTGCCATGCGTCCTCTGCAATGGCTTAAATTGATCAGTAAAAATCGCGGCACCGTTTCCGTTGCGCCGCCGTTTGGCTATGAATTGTGCCAGCGCCGCGTGAATGAAAAAGATCTCGCTGAACTGGATCTTTCCTGCTGGCGCGTCGCTGGTATTGGTGCAGAACCCATCTCCGCAGAACAACTCCATCAATTCGCTGAATGTTTCCGTCAGGTTAACTTTGACAATAAAACTTTCATGCCGTGCTACGGACTGGCAGAAAATGCGCTGGCTGTCAGCTTCTCTGATGAAGCCTCCGGGGTTGTGGTTAACGAAGTGGATCGCGACATCCTCGAATATCAGGGTAAAGCCGTCGCGCCGGGTGCAGAGACACGCGCCGTATCGACTTTCGTCAACTGCGGCAAAGCGTTGCCGGAACATGGTATTGAAATCCGCAATGAAGCAGGTATGCCGGTCGCGGAACGTGTGGTAGGCCATATTTGCATCTCCGGTCCCAGTCTGATGAGCGGTTACTTTGGCGACCAGGTTTCGCAAGACGAGATTGCCGCGACGGGCTGGTTAGACACCGGCGACCTCGGTTATCTGCTGGACGGTTATCTGTATGTCACCGGACGCATTAAAGATCTGATTATTATTCGTGGCCGTAATATCTGGCCGCAGGATATTGAATATATAGCGGAACAGGAACCGGAAATTCATTCTGGCGATGCGATTGCTTTTGTTACCGCCCAGGAAAAAATCATTTTGCAGATCCAGTGTCGGATCAGCGACGAAGAACGTCGCGGGCAGCTTATCCACGCGCTGGCGGCACGGATCCAAAGCGAATTTGGCGTGACCGCGGCTATCGATCTGTTGCCGCCCCACAGTATTCCCCGAACGTCCTCCGGCAAGCCTGCCCGTGCGGAAGCGAAAAAACGTTATCAGAAGGCTTATGCTGCCAGTCTTAATGTGCAGGAATCCCTGGCATGAATCAAACTGTCGCGGTGACGGGCGCTACCGGGTTTATCGGTAAATATATTATCGATAACCTGCTCGCCCGCGGCTTTCACGTTCGCGCATTGACGCGTACTGCCCGCGCTCACGTCAATGATAATCTCACCTGGGTGCGCGGTTCGCTGGAAGATACTCATTCACTTAGCGAGCTGGTTGCCGGAGCCAGCGTAGTGGTCCATTGCGCCGGGCAAGTGCGCGGGCACAAAGAAGAGATTTTCACCCGCTGTAACGTTGACGGCAGCCTGCGCCTGATGCAAGCAGCAAAAGAGAGCGGCTTTTGCCAACGTTTTCTGTTTATCTCTTCGCTGGCGGCGCGCCATCCCGAGCTCTCCTGGTATGCAAAATCCAAATACGTCGCCGAGCAACGACTGGCAGCAATGGCGGACGAAATTACGCTGGGCGTTTTTCGCCCGACAGCCGTGTATGGTCCCGGCGATAAAGAGTTAAAACCGCTGTTTGACTGGATGCTGCGCGGCCTGCTGCCACGACTTGGTGCGCCAGATACACAGCTCTCTTTTCTGCACGTCACCGATTTCGCGCAAGCAGTGGGTCAGTGGTTAAGCGCCGAAACTATACAGACGCAAACCTATGAATTATGCGATGGCGTCGTCGGCGGCTATGACTGGCAACGCGTACAGCAACTTGCCGCCGACGCCCGTTGCGGTTCCGTGCGAATGGTTGGCATTCCTCTGCCGGTACTCACCGGCCTTGCGGATATCAGTACCGCGTTGAGTCGCCTGGCAGGTAAAGAACCTATGCTGACCCGCTCGAAAATTCGTGAATTAACCCACGCCGACTGGTCGGCAAGTAATAACCGTATTTCTGAAGATATTAATTGGTTTCCCGGGATTAGCCTGGAACACGCATTACGCAACGGGCTATTTTGATTGTCTTGTTTAAAGGTGTGTTAACGTTTCTATGGTAAATCGTGAAATAGTAATGGATTACATCCTTTCCTGTTTACAGGATTTGGTCGAAAACGGTGTGGAAATTAAGCCCGACAGCGATCTCGTCAACGATCTTGGCCTGGAGTCGATCAAAGTGATGGATCTCTTAATGATGCTGGAAGACAGATTCGATATTTCCATTCCTATTAATATTCTGCTGGATGTCAAAACCCCTGCGCAATTAATGGAAACTCTACTTCCATGGCTGGAGAATAAATAATGGGGCTATACGATAAATATGCGCGCCTTGCTGGCGAGCGACTGCAATTTAGTGACAACGGGTTAACACCGTTTGGCACCTGTATTGATGAAGTGTATTCCGCCACCGAAGGCCGGATCGGCAATAAAAAAGTGATTCTGGCCGGGACCAATAATTATCTCGGTTTAACCTTTAATCATGATGCCATCAGCGAAGGTCAGGCCGCGTTAGCGGCCCAAGGTACCGGCACCACCGGTTCTCGTATGGCAAACGGCAGTTATGCGCCGCACCTGGCGTTAGAGAAAGAGATTGCCGAGTTTTTCAATCGCCCTACCGCTATCGTTTTTTCAACCGGTTATACCGCTAATTTAGGCGTCATCAGCGCACTTGCCGACCATAACGCCGTGGTGTTACTGGATGCCGACAGCCACGCCAGTATTTATGACGCCTGTTCTCTCGGTGGCGCGGAAATTATTCGTTTCCGCCATAACGATGCTAAAGATCTGGAACGGCGCATGGTTCGCCTCGGTGAACGGGCGAAAGAGGCGATTATCATCGTTGAGGGTATCTACAGCATGCTCGGTGACGTTGCGCCGTTAGCGGAAATTGTTGATATCAAACGTCGTCTCGGTGGTTATTTGATTGTCGATGAAGCGCATTCGTTTGGCGTGTTAGGCGCAACGGGGCGCGGACTGGCTGAAGCTGTCGGCGTTGAAGATGATGTGGATATTATCGTTGGCACCTTCAGTAAAAGTCTGGCCTCGATTGGCGGTTTTGCTGTCGGTTCGGAAGCGATGGAAGTGCTGCGCTACGGCAGCCGCCCGTATATTTTTACCGCCTCTCCTTCTCCGTCCTGCATTGCGACCGTGCGCTCGTCGTTAAGAACTATTGCCACACAACCAGAGCTGCGGCAAAAGCTGATGGATAATGCCAACCATCTGTATGACGGTCTGCAAAAACTGGGTTATGAGTTAAGTTCACATATTAGCCCGGTAGTGCCGGTAATAATCGGTTCGAAAGAGGACGGTTTACGCATCTGGCGCGAGCTTATTTCGCTGGGCGTTTATGTGAATCTTATCCTGCCACCTGCCGCGCCTGCAGGCATCACGCTGCTGCGCTGTAGCGTAAACGCTGCTCACAGTCGTGAGCAAATCGATGCCATCATTCAGGCATTTGCTACTCTGAAGCAGTAATGTGAGCCCGCCGTGGTGTTGCGCCACGGCGGGTTTAATGTTGTCTGTCATACCAATACACCAGGCTCAACGCCACCAGCACAAACGCTATCGGTAAACCGAGCGCGGTAACAGGTGCGCTCAACGCAAATAGCAATCCCAGATTGACCATGATTTGATAGCTGATCCAGGTGAGTAAGCCAACGATGACACCTACAGCGAGACGGCTACCCATCCCTGGCGAGCGCGGGGCGCTAAAGGTAAACGGCACAGCCAGCAAAATCATCGCCAGGGTCAGGATGGGTTGCCCCAGTTTTTCCCACAGTGCAAGGCGGTATTCGCTGCTGGGTTGCCCGGTTTCCTGCAAATAATGGATGTAATGATTAAGCTGACGGACAGAAAAAGTATTGCCCGGCATTGATAACTCTTCAAGATCCATACTGGTGAAGGCCGATTGCCAGGCAAGATTATCTAATGTTTCCAGCGTTTCTTTGCCATTCAGCCATTTTTTATGATTCACACCATGCAGGATCCACGTTTTGTCGTCTTCAATGGTGGCACTGCGTGCATAAATGTAGGATTCGAGCGAGAGATCGTCGCGATAATGAAAAATCTCCACGCCCACCGGCTGGCCCTGCTCGTTCAGCGATTTCACCGTCACAAATTCATTACCACGCCTGGCCCACAGCATATTGCCGGTAATGTCATCGTCCTCCCCCAACGCGGTGGCGGTCGATTTGATTTGCAACGCCTGTTGCTGTAATGGCGACGCTACCCACTCATCTATCGCGCCTAACGAAACAGTCCACAATATCCCTGCAACCAGCGCCACCAGTGCAATACGGAAGATAGAAAACCCCATGCTGCGAATGGCGGTAAGCTCACTGTTTTTCGATAACTGCCCCAGGCCGACAATCCCTCCCAATAAGGCGATAAATGGCGAAAGTTCGACCAGTGTGCGCGGTAAGGTCATTAGCACCACCAGCACCGCCTGAGTCCAGCGATAACCGCCCGGGCTGACATCATCCA